>Ga0265295_1001534_pt1 | contig 40440 bp, 30 predicted proteins | sample Munlansysbiofilm_FD_192503 | JGI IMG/M metagenome (GOLD analysis project Ga0265295, IMG submission 192503) | Leachate microbial communities from a municipal landfill in Southern Ontario, Canada - Methane capture system biofilm | ecosystem: Engineered > Solid waste > Landfill > Unclassified ... | reverse complement strand
TACCGTAATCCCAGCCATGCTTGTGGATGCTGGTGGCACTGCTTTTCAGGTGGGTCTGCTTACGGCAATTATGCTTGGCGGAGCGAGTTTTACGCAACTGATTTTTGCACCCTTTATCAGCAATTATAGTTTCAAAAAGAAGTTTTTGCTGATTGGCATCAATGCCCGCATCTGGTCGTTGTTTTTTATGGCCTGGTTGCTTTTTGTTTCGGTGAAGTCGGCTCCTGCTAATAGCATTTCATTGATTTTTATACTGATAGCAATATTTGCTGTTGGAGGCGCCTTTTCGAATATCAGCTATATCGACATTATGGGTAAATCGTTGCTACCCGAATCCAGAAAGCCATTTTTTTCTTTTCGGCTGGTGTTGAACGGTTTGGTATTTCTGACGGCTGCCACTTTTGCTGCTGGATTGCTAAAAGCTTTTGTGTATCCACTCAATTATGCCTGGATGTTCGTGGTAGGTTTTGTGGCCTTATCAATAGCTTCAATAGGGTTTTGGCGGTTGAGGGAGCGTGTTCCATCACGGCTTCAAATTCCTAATATTAAGGCTTTTATAAAACTTTTCAAGACCGAGCTAAAAGAAAATCCCAAGCTGCCGGCCTTTTTAGGATTTATCAATACACAAGGAATAAGTATTTCATTTTTGCCTTTTGTGATTCTCTATGCCAAAGATGTCCTTGGAGGCGAGGCGGGTACGACAGGAAGCTTTTTGGTTTTTAAAATTATTGGAAGCGTAGGCGCTGGCATCAGCCTGTTTTTGTTAGCTGGCAAATTCAAATACAAATGGCTGTTGATGGGAAACGCGTTGCTGGCCGCCAGCTTACCACTGATTTTGCTTATTTTCAACGTGAATGCGCCTTTGCAGTTGGTTTTTCTGCTTGGCGGAATCGTGTTTGCGGTGTATCAACTATCAATGAATGGTGTTTTGCTGGAAGTTTCGGGCACCGGGAATCGGGCTATTTACACCGGAATTACCGGCGCAGGAAATATTATTCCGGCTATTTTTCCACTCCTCGGCGGGCTTGTTATTCAGAAGCTTGGGTTTGAAATATTTTTTGGCTGCTATTTAATCGTGGTGCTTTCTTCGGTTTATTTTGCCCGGAAAATCAGGTGTGAAAAATAGTAGTTTACTCTAAAACTAACTAGTTTTAAACAAAACGTAATATATGCTGTTCTTGTTTTTTTGAAAATCTTTAGTTCAGCCTAATATAAATCAAGTTCTCAGCTAAAATAGATTATTTTTGTCGTATTAAGAAACCAACGCTATGAAAACTTTACAACTACTTATTTTTATTTTCGCCCTATTGACGCTGGTTTTGCCGCAGGCAGGAGCACAGCAAAATTTCCTCAATAAGGATTACCCTGTTGGTAAATTGAGCAAAATGACCGAACAACATTTTTCGATTGATGTTACTCGTGAGCCGGGAGAACAGCTTGTTTTACACAAATACTTCGTATGCGAATTTGACAAGGCAGGAAACAGGCTGATAGACCGAGAATTTGATGCGATGGATAATTTACTCAAAAAATACAGTTATGAAAATGCGAAAGCTAAGCGTGAAAAATTAGTTGTTACAGATGCTAAAGGTAAGCTAATCAGGACGGTAATTTACACCTACAACGAAAAAGGCCTGCTGGAAAACGATCAAAGTTATGACGCTGCCGGAAAGCCGGAAACGACTTTTGTTTACGCTTATGACGATAAAGGTTTGCTTCGCGAAAACTACAGCTATCTGAAGGCGGGTGAGTTTGAAATGAAATATAGCTACACCTACGATTATAAAGGAAATATCGATAAAACTTTATGCTTTACCGAAGGCGGAAACTTAGTGGAAGAACGGCAGTATAAATATAACGAAAATGGTCAAGTTATCTCGGAACTGGTTAAAAATGAGCTTGGTGAAACCCTTAAATCCACTACATTTCAATATGTGACTGACAAGAAGAAGAACTGGATTGAAAAAACGGTTTTGGTTGACAAACACCCGGTAAATTTTATTAAGCGGGAAATAGTTTATAATTAGGGGGTTGAGTGGTGGTTTTATCCCTTCATGTTACGGAAATGGTGCATTTGACTTTTCAATGCTTATAAACTCCACTCGCTTTCAATTAATTTCAGCCTAAACCTAAGCAGTTCATTGTTTTTAATGGCTTCATTTATTAGGATGATTAGTGTTTTCTTGTAGGTAACTGTTTGATATCACACCTGTCCGAAGTAATATTTGTGTTTTGTAACTCCAAATAGGAGACTTTTCGGGCTTTTCTATTTTTTTATTTGTTCGGACAGTTATGAAATTATTTTTAATTGCCAGGCAAAAAAATGAGATTCAAAAATTCGTTCATAGCTCCATTCTCTCTATATTAGCAGATTCGTAAATTCACTTGAAGCAAACGAGTCAACTTTTATTAAGTATTTGGTTATGAAGCGTTTATTTTCCTACTTACTGTTTAAAGTTTTCCTAGCGATAGTTTTTGGAATCGTTTTTGGACTTTATCTACCCGAGTCCGTCAATAGAATTTTTGCAACTTTCAACGCTTTCTTCAGTCAGTTTCTAAACTTTGCAATTCCTCTGATTATTTTGGGACTGATTATGCCGGCAATTTCTGATCTGGGAAAAGGCGCTGGAAAATTGCTTTTGCTTACGGCTGCTATTGCTTATGGTTCCACACTTTTTTCGGGATTTATGACCTATTTTGCCACCATGAGTATTTTCCCGCCGCTTCTGGAATCTTATGTCGATAAAACAGCTCAAATTGCTCAAGCGACGAAAGAATTAACGCCCTATTTTAGTATCACTATCCCGGTAGTTTTAGATGTAATGACGGCTTTGGTATTGGCGTTTGTCATTGGCTTGGGACTGGCTTATCAAGAAAAATCAACTTTAAAATTAGTCGTAAAGGATTTTCAAATCATTATAATGCAGCTGATTGAGAAGGTAATTGTGCCGCTATTGCCGCTATTTATATTGGGAATATTTGCCAATATGTCTTTTAGCGGAAAAGTGTATTCGATACTCTCTGTATTTGTAAATATTATTGGTGTTATTTTCGCCTTGCACATCTTATTATTGCTGCTTCAATATACGATTACCGGAATCATTACTAAAAGAAATCCGTTGCGCTTATTAGCGACGATGATGCCTGCTTATTTCACGGCCTTGGGCACGCAGTCGTCGGCGGCCACTATTCCAGTGACTTTAAAGCAAACCCTTAAAAATGGCGTCTCTGAAAAAATTGCAGGTTTTGTGATTCCGCTGTGTGCTACCATTCATTTATCGGGGAGTATTATGAAAATTACAGCATGTGCCATGGCCTTAATGATTTTGGAAGGAGTGCCCTTTGATTTCACGCTATTTGCAGGTTTTATTTTTATGCTTGGAATAGCCATGATTGCTGCCCCGGGAGTACCTGGCGGTGCAATTATGGCCGCCATCGGTATCATTCAGGCTATGTTAGGATTTAATGAAGAAATGATAGGCTTAATGATAGCGCTCTATATTGCAATGGATAGTTTTGGAACGGCCTGCAATGTTACAGGAGATGGTGCCATCGCGCTTGTTGTCAATAAAATAACCAAATAGTAAATTTGTTGTTTTTGCTTTTTTTTCTTTTGTAATGGTGTGTGGGTCAAGTTGGGCTGAGTGCTTGGTGATGTGGACGGCGAGAAGCACTATTTATTGACAACTGCTGTATTTTAGTCTTTTATAATTAATTTCCCGCTTTTATTTGTCAAGATTTGAAGTGTCTTTATCAATTCAATGTATTCCTTGTCATTCGGATTGATGAACACTTTAATTATCTCGTTTTGAAGTGTCAGCTCAAAACAGTTTTTTGATAGAATCATCTTATAACCAACCAGTTCACCTGAATAATTTAGGTCGTGAGTTTCAAAATAAATATAATCGCTATCAACTTCATCTTCTGGATATGGCCTTTGGATTAATAGGTATCTGCCTATCGAGTCAATTATTTTTTGAACTGAAGTGTTCGTCGTCTGTTTTCCTAAATCTTTCTTTTCAGAGAAGGTAATTTGAAAGCCTGATTCTTCATCGCTTATTGATATTTCTTCACACTTAAATTTCATAATTTCAAAAATCCCTCAGGGTTAAATTTTTATTGATAGAGATTCACAATAGTTGTTGAACGAATTACATTTCTCACTTTCAAGTAAGTTAACTATATCGTTTCTCTCTATTCTGCCTAAGAACTTATTGACTTCTCCTTTCTTTTTGTCATAAGACCCGCCAACAATTCTTAGAATTTTATTAATCAGGTCAGCGGGATGAAAAATTTCATTTTCAGGGTTAATATTCAACAAGTCAATTCCAATACTCTTTTTTATCTTTTCGTAACTCAAGTCACTATGAAGCCTTTCAAAAATATTTGTTATTGAAAGAAGCCAAGATTCAAGCTCCATTATAGCAAAATGGAAATTGACTTTTTCTGGATATATTGATTTGGCTCTTAAAGTTTCTTGATGGCTTTGGATAAATTTTTGGTTAATCTCAAAATCGATATTTGAGTTTTTCACTATTTCCCTGTATTCCCTTGAATACATATCTCTTAAACCAATGATTTTAGAAAAACCCTGGGTTTCACTAAACAAATACTTTTCTCGTTTTAAAATACTTGAGATAACTTTTTGGTCATTACCAATATTCATAATTTGGAAATAAAAATCCGCATCTTTATTTAGAAACGCATATTCAGTTGGATTCAAATCCTGGTCATTAAACAAGTTATAGCATTCAATCCAAATGCTTTGGTATTCAAAGAACTTAAGAAGTAACTCTCTTGTGAAAATCAATTCCGATTGACCTTCAACAAAAATCGCCGTTTTTATCATACCACTTGAGACTTGAGAAAATTTGAAGAAAAGAAGTCAAAATTTGAAAGTCCTGTAAATTTGAAATTCTCGAAAATTTCCGGGTTTGATTTTGAATTTATACCTGAAACTTGCTTCCCTTCACGTGTTAAAACATTCCAATATTTCAAGTCAACAACTTCCATTAAAAAACTATCATTAGAGGTTGCAACTAACTGTATTTCACTTTTTAGGCATTTATTAAAAATTAGCTCCCCGAGTTTTGTAGCTCGCTCGTAATCAAGTCCTTCACATAAATCATCTATTATTATCGTAGCCGGCTGTTTTCTACTTGTTAAATATTGAATATATACAATTACCGCAAGCGCTCTGAACATTCCTTGGGATAGCTTAAAATGTGGTATTGCTTTCTCAATTCCTTTTTCTTTGACATATATTATTGTGATTTCTCCTTTGTCTTGAAGTATAATCTTTTCTATTTCATAGCCGATGCTATTAAAGTCTGAAACAATTAGTGTTTTATCTTCATTATTTAATGATTTGAATAGTGTTGGTATATCTTCAACGGCAGTTAGTAAATCATACTCTTGTTGATTTAATAGGGAATAAGGGCTGATATTTCCAAATTTAAAACCGTATGACTGCTCTGCCCAATTAGCGATGTCTTCAAGAAATGGATATTTCTTTATATCTCTGTTTGAATGTATTACAAGTTTATTATTGGGGGGATAAACAAATTCAAATAAGTTTTTATTTAAGAAATTCTTGATTTTGGCCTGTTCTCCATAATGCTTTCTATTTCTAGTCAAAACCAGGTCACCATTTAAAAATATTTTTTCAAATGTCACTCCCTGTTTTTGGTAACTCGTGCTAAATTGATAGTGTATTTCTTCTCCTTTGAAATTTTCAAACTTAACATCCCATTGACCACCCCAATTGAGATTTCTTTTTTGAGTTATCATTTTCACCAATAAGTCAATTGTCTGCAAGATTCTTGTTTTTCCCGTTGAGTTCTTTCCAACTATGAGATTAACATTGCCCAATTGTAAGTTATTTAACTCCCAATTCGTGTCAATATATGATAGTTCCTTTATTTTCATTATTCTTATTTATTCTAATGCAAAGTTAGCAATTTTCAAATCTGTTTCGGGTTTCAAAAATATCGTCAACATCATCCGTGTATACGTAATAATCCGTATGTTTCTTCATCATCTTTTACAAACTTAAGCCTAATCATCGAAAGGAGTAATGGTTCTTCCAATCTCCTTTTTGGAAACGGGTATATTGATTTCCAAGTTTTAAAACTTCCGCTTCCTATCAATTGCTTTCCAATTAGCCTGTAATTCTGCTCAAAACCCAGGCTAAGCACCAGGATAAACAGTTGGAAGTCAATTACAAATGTGGTCAAAAGATTTCTCATCTGCTGAGGAGTTTTTAATTGCCTCACAAATATAGAAAATATTTTTATGCCCGAGGAAGAGTAAAAATTTTATCACCTTGGGATTCAGCTAAGTATAGCGCGTGTGGTTCAAGCCATATAGTGTATGTTTGGCTTTTGTTTCCTGGTTTGGGGTGTTAGAGGAATTTGCAAAGCCTGAAAACAGGAACTCATAACGGGATATAGGTCAACGGTTTGCGTTTTGGCGAAGGGCAGGATTTTTAGCGCAAATATTCAATCGAAGAACAAAAGTTTGGTTTAGCACTTCACTGTCATAGAGGCACGAAACTCCAGCTTTTGTCAAACCGCTATTACATGTAGTCTTTCATATTTTTATCCTTTTTTTTGACTTTATCATCCCACTATTTGTAGGTCTCAATTGAATTTTGTGGTTAATTAAGATTTCTTCTCTTGTCTGTTTACTTCTTGTAAAAAAAGCTTCGCTAAACGCGTCTATAAGTATTGGAAATGAAATAATTGCAAAAACTCTCTTGTCTTTTGGCAAAATATCCTTGTCGCGAAAATAGTTTACAGTGCTAATAATTTGTTCAATTGATGTATTTGGGTGGTCAATCTTACCAAATAATGCACTTTGCAAATTATTTGCGTATTTTGTTTCAATAAATAAAACCCAATCTTCAGCGTTTAAAGATGTTGGAAATAACACGCACTCACATTGTTTGACTTGTCCTTCTGGTGTATTTACTTTGAGTGCATTTTCCTTAAAGGCTACATAATATACTTTCACTTTATTTTCATTTGTCAGATGAACGCAATTATGTTTTGGCTTATCTTCTAATACTTCAACTACTCCACCATTAATATTCTTGTAGTCAATAATATATATGTTTTCCGAGTCTATCGTGCCATTACTTTGTGCAGCTATAATGTCATTAATTTTTCGAATCATACTCGTAGTAACTTAACATTTCAAAATATTCATCCATTATGTCTTTGGTAATCTCATTGAAATAATGTTTCGTTACCGTCTTTGTAGTATCATCTTTAACAGAAACTAGTTGTCCGTCATGTACTTGCCAAATTGAAACTAAGTCAGGGTTTATCCAAGATGCTTTATTTGTGATATCAGTTTTCTCATAGTTGTCAATTTCGTCTTTAATATTATACCCCATTAAGCAGTTGTTAATTGAGTATAGGATATAAGGACTATGAGTTGTTAGCAATAAAGTATGATTTCTTTCCTCATTCATTTTAATGAACAAGTAATTTATCAACTCTCTCTGTGTAGTAGGGAATAGGTTCTGTTCAGGTTCCTCAATTATAAAATTTGTCGAATTGTATGATTCTAAAAAACGTGCTTTCTGATATGATAAAAGTAGTTTTTTCATATCATCTTCGTCCAACTGATAATTTTTAACATCATCTATACCTTTAAGCTTTGACAAGTCTAAAATTTTAGTAATATTTTTAAGCATGAAATTTTTTAGAGAATCTTTCTCTTCAACGGACTGTGAAATATTTGTGTTATAGATATAGTCTGTAAGATGTTCAATTATTACAATTAAAGGAATTATTGATTGCAGACCGCTGGAGCCTTCTCGAAGAAGAATCTCTTTTTTATTGCTCAATAACAATACATCATTGTCATTTTCAGACTTGTTGTAAAACTGAACTCCTAAATTTAAAACAGTGAGAAGATTAGTATTGTTGAAAATTCTTTTAGCTGTAAACCAATCATAAACGAAACTCATTATATTATCATTAGTTTCTTTGTATTTTGATAAATTCGGTATTACTGAGACAAAATTTCGTTCCGATGGAATATAAATATTTTTCGATTTCTTGAAAATTTTTGAAGTTTGTTTTTTTCTAATACTCTTCCTTAACTTTTTACCTTTATAAGTAATTGTTATGAAATCAGTTTCGTAGGTGAAATATGAGTTTTCGGAAAAATAATTATCACTTAAACGGTGAAACTCTATCAATTGCTCTCCCACATCATATTTAAATTCGCCATCAAGCATATATCTTTTTTCAGCCCATTGACAAAAACTAATAATTTTTGCAATTGTACTTTTTCCACTGCTTTGAGGTCCCATTAAAACGTTGATTTTGTTTAATTCAAAATTCACATCTTTTATTGGTCCAATATTTTTTATTTCTATTCTATTCATTGTCTTTAAATTCGGTACGCAAAGATAATAAGTTTGAGAGATTTAATGGCTGTTCTCGGTCAATAAGCTTACGCACAACATATAGCTTTCTATTCAACGTTCACCTACAAATGTAGTAACAAAGCACTTTTAACGACTTGCAAGAAGTTGAATCTGCATTTCATCCGTCAATTTCATCACTTCAGTAGGTTTTTGGTTGTGTAGATGAACGGGATGCTTGAATTTCGCGCTGTATTATTTATACTTTGAAAAAATCCATTTGAACAATCTTATACGTTAGACTATGAAATCTATAAAAAACGGCACAATGCTGGTGTTGAGCCTTTTGTTGCTTTGGGGATGCGGAGGCAATAATGGGAAGCAAAACGAAATCATTCGTAAAGTGAAAATTGAACCGGTGCAACAGTCCGATTCCTTAACGGTCAAAAACTATCCGGGCATAATTAAAGGAGCAAGTGAGCTGAACCTGGCATTCCGTGTAGCGGGACCAATTCAGAAAATCCTTGTAAAAGAAGGTGATTATGTAAAGCAAGGGCAGTTGGTTGCTCGAATGGATACCCGCGATTACGAAGTGCAGCTACAGGTCGCTCAGGCACAACACGATCAGGTTGAAGCCGAGGCCGGACGCGTGATAGAGCTCTATGCCCGCAATAGCGTAAACGAAAACGACTACGATAAAGCCGTGTCGGGATTAAAAATGGTTGGCGCGAAACTCAAAAATGCCAAAGACCAAATGAACGATACCCAGCTGCATGCGCCGGTTTCGGGCTATATTCAGAAAGTGAATTTTTTGGAAAATGAATTGATTGACGCCGGAATGCCTGTAATTTCCATGATTGACGTTGGCTATTATCAGGTTGAGGTGGATATTCCGGTTTCCTTGTATATTGAACGTGATGCGATAATTTCTTTTTCTGGTGTCCAGCCCACCGTTTCTGACGAAGCCTTTGCCTTGCAATTGTTGAGTTATAGCAAAAAGGCCAACAACAATCAGTTGTACAAGGTGCAGCTCAGGCTCAATCCGGCCAGCCAGCTAAAGCTTGCGCCGGGGATGGACGTTCAGGTGAAAATCGAACTCAGAACTAACGGAGGTCCTCAAACCTGCGTGCCGCTAACAGCACTCTTTAACGATAAAGGCAAAACTTTTGTCTGGGTATATCAGTCCAACCAAAGCGTGCAAAAACGCGAAGTAGTGATCGGAAGACTTACCGGCGATGGCAGAATCCGAATTTCAAAAGGACTTCAGCCGAAAGAACAAATAGTAGTAGCCGGCGTGAACAATCTGCTTGACAACCAACGCGTTGAACCACTCAAAGCTGTTTCCGAAACCAATGTAGGAGGGCTACTATAATGTATCTGACTGAAGTGACATTCCGCAAAAAAGCCGTCATTTGGTTTGTCTTGTTTAGTATGGTGGCAGGTGGCATTCTGGCGTTTCGTTCTATCAGCAAGCTGGAAGATCCGGAACTGGTAGTGATGATGTCGCAAATCGTGACTGTTTATCCCGGTGCAAGCGCACATGAGGTTGAGATGCAGGTAAGTAACATTATTGAAGAAGAGCTGAGCTCGCTTAGTGATGTGGAAACCATCCGGTCGAAATCGATGCCTAACGTGTCAATTGTGACGGTGATGCTCGAGCTTACTGTGCCACAAAAAGAGATTGAACAACGCTGGGATTATCTGCGCAGGCGGATGAGCGAAGTGATCCCCAAACTGCCGGAGGGAGCTCAACCTCCCATAGTTTTTGATAATTTCGGCGATGTATATGGCATGTTCTACGCCATGACCGGCGATGGCTATTCCTACAAAGAGATGAGTACAATGGCGCAATTCATCAAGCGTGAAATGCTGGCCGTTGAGGGAGTTGCACGGGTTGAAATTTTCGGCGAACAGCAGCCCGTTACTGAAATTGTTTTCAATCCTTCCAAGATGGGAGAGCTGGGGGTGCTTCCTTTTCAGGTGATTGCGGCTATGCAGGGTGAAAACAGCTCCGTTTATCCCGGCACGCTGCAAACCGGCGAACAGCTGTTGAATGTTTCGGTAGATGGTAAAATTTCCAGTGCTGCCGATGTCGCCAATGTGATGATAAAAGGACTGGATGGCAGCCTCTTTAAAATCTCTGATATTGCAAGCATAAACGAAGTTTATACGGAACCCTCGCGCAACAATATGCAACTGAACAACAAAAATGCTATTGCTATTTCGTTGTCCATGGAGTCGGGTGAAAACATTGTTGAGGTGGGCAAACGGGTAGAAAAACGTTTGGAAGAATTAAAACAAAACATGCCGGTAGGCTACGAATTCGATAAAGTGTTTTTTCAACCTGATTTGGTGAAAAGTGCCATTGATGGCTTTATGTGGAACCTCTTGGCATCGGTGATTATTGTTATTGTGGTGCTGATGATTTCTATGGGTTTTCGCAGCGGCGTAATCATTGGAACAGGACTTGTGCTGACCATTCTGGCCACCTTCCCCATTTTGCTGGCTGCCGGTGGAACCTTGCAACGAATATCTCTCGGTGCTTTTATTGTAGCGATGGGAATGTTGGTTGACAATGCCATTGTGGTGATCGATGGGATTTTGGTTGACCTGAAAAAAGGAGTGGAGCGGAAAAAAGCACTGATTCATCCCGCTAGCCGCACTGCCTGGCCCTTGTTAGGCGCAACATTTATCGCTGTGGCAGCTTTCTTGCCGGTTTATCTTTCGAAGGATGCCGCAGGAACTTATGCCCGTGATCTTTTCGTGGTATTGTGCATCTCGCTTTTCATCAGTTGGGCGCTGGCCATGACACAGGTTCCGCTCTTTGCCGAAAAACTACTTAAAAGCAAGAAAACAAAAGAAGTCAAGCCGCTCTACCAAAGTTGGGGATACCGGAAGCTAAGAGAAATACTTCGTTTGTTGCTGCATTACAAAACAGCTTCACTCATCGTGGCTGTATTGTTATTGGCACTTGCTGCCTTCAACTTTCAAAATATCAAACAAACCTTTTTTCCCGACTTTAACTACAAGCAGGTTTATATTGAATACCGCCTTCCTGCCGGTGCAGGCCCGCAAAAGGTGAATGAAGATTTGCAGCAGATAACCGCTCATCTGCTTTCGCTTGAAGAGGTTCAACAGGTGATTTCCAGTCATGGACAAACCCCAACACGCTATTGTCTAGTGCGGCCAATGGGCGAACCGTCAGATAATTACGGCGAATTGATTGTAGATTTTGAAGATTATGAAACCATGACCCGTATGAGGCAGGTGGTAAGCGACTACTTGCATAATAATTTCCCGGATGCACACACCCGCATTCGGAAATATAACCTTTCCATCAAAGCCACGCATACGGTAGAGGTGGAGCTTGCCGGACCCGACCCCGCAGTATTACGTGATTTAAGTGCCCGTGCGCAGGAGATATTTAGGAATAATCCCTATGCCGATCCATATACCATCGAAGATGACTGGGAGCCCATGGGAAAAGCGCTGACAGCACGCTATGTGCAGCAGGCAGCCAGCAGAGCAGGAACTTCGCGCTCCGATGTGAGCAACGCTATACTCGCTGCCACTGATGGACTACCAATTGGTGAATATTTTGAAGGACAAACCCGTGTGGGTATTGTAATGAAATTGAGAAATACCGACGGTTCAAGAATTCAAGACTTGGAAGATATTCCGGTCTGGAGCATGTTACCTAATCTTTCAGGAGTAGATGAGACTGCCATACAGGAACTGCTTATCGGAGTGAAAACAATGGACGAATTGGTAGATGAATTGGTGAGTCCTGTGCCGCTGAGCGCGGTAACTCAAGGAATCGACCTCGACTGGCAAGAGCAGGTGGTGAGGCGTGTGAACGGGCAACGGGCCGTTCAGGTTCAGTGCGAACCTTTGGAAGGACATAGTCCGTCGCTGGTGCGCAAAACCATGTTGAAAGAAATTGAAAACCTGCCGCTGCCCGAAGGATACACAGCGACATGGGTTGGTGAACAAGAGCTACAGGGCGATGCCTTACGTAACATTTTCAGTTACCTGCCCATCTCTATCATGCTGATCATCTTCACGCTCATCCTACTTTTCAACGACTATCGGAAACCCCTCATTGTCCTTATTTGTATCCCCATGGCTTTTATTGGAATTGTTCCGGGAATGATTCTGGCGGGGCAGCCGTTTACCTTCATGGCCATCATCGGCTCATTCGGTTTGATGGGAATGATTGTGAAAAATGCCATCGTATTGCTCGATGAAGCAGAGACGCTGATTGCGGGAGGTGCTGAAAAGTATTCTGCCCTCATCGACGCTACTGTTTCGCGAACCCGACCCGTATTGCTGGCATCGTTCACCACAATTCTTGGTATGGTTCCACTGCTCACCGACCCCATGTATGCAAGTATGGCAGTAGCAATCATTAGCGGTTTGATTGTTGGCACTCTCATCACATTGCTGTTTGTACCCATTTTGTATGCAGCTTTTTATGGCGTGAAACGAATTGAAAAATCTGAAAATACTACAGAAATCCTATCATGAAAAAAATCATATCTATCCTGCTTTTTATTTTTCTGATTTCTTCAGTGCAGGGAACTGCTCAGCAAGAAATGACCTTGCAGCAGGCAAGGGAAATGGCACTCAGAAAAAACGAAAATCTTAAAATGGCCGGCAAATACCTTGAAAAAGCTGAAGCACAGAAAGTAGCTGTGAGAACCATGCGTTTGCCTTCGTTTTCAGCTATGGGCATGGGCTTATACCAGAACAAAAATTTTGAAATGGAATTATTTTTACCCACTCAAAAGCCCAATCCGATGACCGGCGAACTGGAACCCAATATCATGATCGATCCATCTACAGGATATCCTGTTATTGGACCCGATGGAAATCCTGTGTTTAATATGTATGCTTGGCTACCGCTAACTCTAGATATGAGTGGAGCTTACCTCGCTGCGGTTATGCTGGAACAGCCAATTTATACCGGAGGGAAAATCAGTGCCGGCAACAAAATGGCAAATATCGGCATTGAAATGGCCGGTGAAAACAGGGAGTTGGAGCAGATGAATACCATCGCCGAATCGGATAATGCCTACTGGACCCATATTTCGGTTTCGCAAAAAGTAAAACTGGCACAGCAGGCTGTGGACTTGCTAACCGAGTTGGTTAAAAAAGCAAGCGATGCGCACGAAGTAGGCATGGCAGACCGCAACGATTTGATGAAAGCGCAGGTAGAGCACAACAATGCGAAGCTCAATCTGCAAAAAGCTAAAAACGGACTCGAACTCAGTCGGATGAATTTATGCCGCATTACAGGACTGCCCTTCAATACCGAAATTAGGGCTGTAGATACAGCAGTTTCAGTTCAATCGCTTGCGGAACTTGCGTTGGAAGATGAAACGATTAGCGGTCGGCCAGAATATCAGCTGCTTCAAAAAAATGTGGCAATGGAGGAACAAAATATCCGGATGGCAAGAGCCGACTTTCTACCCACGGCAGGTGTTCAGGCAGCATACAGCCATATTGGAGGTGTAAGCTTTAGCGAGACCAGCTTTCCCTATACAAGCCTAAATGTGATGGCATCCGTAAAAATCCCGCTGTTTCATTGGGGTGAAGGTGTTAAAAAAATCAATGCTGCGAAAATCGATAAAGAGATAAAAGAGCTCGAACTGGAAAAGAATACACAACTGATGCAACTCGAAGCAGAACAGGCCAGGTTGAATGTGCAACTGGCATGGGAGCGTATTCAGATGAACGAAACAGCAGTGGCGCAGGCCGAAGAAAATTTGCGCATAAGCCAGGATAATTACAAGCTGGGCATGGAAACCATTACCGAGCTTTTAATGGCGCAAACCAGCTGGCAAAAAGCTTATAGCGAGTGGATTGACTCCAAAACAGATTATAAGATGAAAGAAACTGCCTGGCTGAAATCAACCGGAAACCTTAGAGAAAAACGCGAAACGAATTTCCGGTAAGCTTCAAAATTTAGAATCAACTTTTGTTTGCTTAATTTTGATGATTCATTCGAAACGGAATAATGAAAGATAAAGAAATTCACTTTTTTAGTAAGCTTTCGGACTATACCCTGAAAAGTATGCTTATCCGGGTGGCATGGGTAAGCGGAGTGGGTTTGTTGTTTTTTTTCTTTTCAATAAAAATTGCAGGAGATATAAACCTGCACGTTTCTGTGCTTGAATATTTTCAGGTGGTGCTTATTTTCAATATCATTTCCGAAAGCAATGTTTTCATCGACCATCTTGCCGAGCGCTTCCTGCCCATTCCCGAGAAAATCAGCCTTCGCGTGATTTTGCATCTTTTTGTAAGTCTGATTATCGCCATTGCTGCCGTGTTTTATTTTTCATTGATTGTGAGGGAAGCGCCTTTCTTCTCGCATCCCATTGTGCAGCTGATGATGTTTTTGGGACTGATTTTTATCTTTATCCTCATCCTCGTTTCGATTACGCTGCGTATTGTCGAAAAGTGGATTTACTCGGTCAGGCAATTAGAAGAACTCAAAAGCCTGAAGCTGAAAAGCGACTACAACTCCTTGCAGGCCCAGCTGAATCCGCACTTTCTTTTCAACAACCTGAGTGTGCTGAAATCGATGATTACTTTCGACCCGGATTCCGCCATTCATTTCACACAGAATTTCACCGATGTGTATCGCTATGTGCTTCAAAGTAAAGACCAGACAACGGTTAAACTTTCCGACGAACTGGAGTTTATTGAGGCTTATACGGAGCTTCATAAAAAGCGGATGGGGGAGGCGTTTGAAGTAATTTGTAAGGTGAGCGAATCGGCTTTAAAAAAAGATGTCCCACCTTTGGCTTTGCAGTTGCTGGTCGAAAATGCCGTGAAACACAATATTGCCGTAAAAGATGCGCCGCTGACCATTCGTATAGAATCAAATGAAGACACGCTCACGGTCAGCAATAATTTGAATCTGAAAGAGTCTGCATTTTCTGAAAAAACAGGATTGAACAACCTAAAACAACGCTATGCCCTACTAACCGATAGGTTGGTGGAAGTGAGCCATGGAAGTGAAACCTTTGAAGTAAAAATCCCTTTGTTATGAACCCCAATGTAAAAATAATACTTGTTGAAGACGAGCCGTTTAACCTGCGCTTGTTGGAAGATATGATAAAAAAATTGAGGCCGGATTGGGAAGTAATAAAAACTTTCGAAAGTGTAAAAGACAGTGTCGAATGGCTGCGCAACAATCCCCATCCCGAGCTGTTTTTTATGGACATCCAATTGGCCGACGGGCTGTGCTTTTCCATCTTTGACCAAGTTGAAGTGAAGGGAATGGTGATTTTCACGACGGCTTTTGATAATTATGCTATCCGCGCATTCAAGGTGAACAGCATTGATTATCTCCTAAAACCGTTTAAAGAAAAAGACCTGGAAGCAGCCATCGAGAAGTTCGAAAGTTTCAGAAATCATGCAATAGAAACAGAAAGCAAGCAGGATTATTCCGAAATCCTGGACGCCATCCGCAAAGGCGAGAAAAAGTACCGGAAGCGCTTTTTGATTTCAAAAGGCGCGGCGTTTTATATGCTTCCGGTGGAGGATATTGCCTATCTTTTCAGCGAAAACCGGATTACAACGGCAGTCACGTTCAGCAATCAAAACCATATCGTGGATTTCCCGCTGGAAACGCTGGAAGAACAGCTTAACCCGGATACTTTTTTCCGCGCAAACCGGCAACTCATTGTCAATATCAAAGCCATCGAAAAAATCGAAAATTACTTCAGCGGAAAACTAAAAATCCTACTAAATCCCCCTTTCGCTGGAGAACCGATAATCAGCAGACTAAAAGCCACCGATTTTAAAGCATGGGTGGGGAGGTAGGGGTTTGGAGAGGTTGGGGTTTGAATTTGTTAAATCGTGAAGTCAGTATATGAGAGCTTAGCAGATGGTGGTGTGAAAACGCTGGGCATTTCGAAGCACTTTCCTGTGAAACTGCTACAAATTTTATTGAGTGTAACATCCTCTTTTACTACGAACCCGAAAACACAGCACTCTTATTTTCCGAAAACACTACATTCTTATTTTCCGATATTGGTACATTGCTATTTTTCGGTTACACGGCAGTTGTTAAGTAATCCTTAATAACTGAATTTTGCTCTAACTCTCCGTCTTTCAGTATGTTTGATATGTGCATGCTAATGTTTGGAACAGAGGTGGCAAAAAGTACGGCAAGCTGATTTTGGTTCATCCAAATATTTCCGTCTTTGGCATATAAAGCTACTGACGCTTTTCCATCGGCAGTTTTATAAATGATTATATTTTGTTGGTTATTTTCCGCCATAATCTACTGTGTTTTTAAAATTAGCAAAATAGTCGATAAAAAAAGTATGACCATCTCTTATGCCAAGTTTATTATCTATAACTATTTCCTTGGAAGTCAACACCTAATTCAATTTCAGAATTTCTCATTGGCTGAGGTGTTTTATTGTCCCACAAATATAGAAAATATTTTCAATTACCGACAAAGATTAGAAATCTTATCGCTTTGGGGTTCAGTAGGGTAGAGGGGTTGTAATGCGAGGTGAAAAGCGATCTGAATTTTGCTTTTGGGTATTCTGATTATTAGAATTTGTAAAACCGCAAAAACAATAAATGAGGACTCTTTAGCGAGAATAGTTATCAAATCTCACCTACAAAAAATGTCAGAGATCGAACCCTCGACCTCTGACATTAAAACCACTTACTTCCTACCTTAAAAATGCAATATGCGCTTAGTAAGCAGCTGATCTTCAAACTGTAATTTAATAATGTACATGGCCTGATCGAATCCTGAGAAATTTATCCTTCTGTTGCCGGCAGGCAGATTGGCTTCATACTGTAGCTTTCCCTGCAGGTCGAATACCTGTAAAAAAGCTTCGTCAGGCAGCTCTATATTTAGGTAATCATGCGCAGGATTTGGATACAGCTGTACGCGCTCACTCAAGTTGGCGGCAAGTTCGGTTATCTGTTCTTCACCGATGGTAACCTCATCTATACTAATGCCTATGCCTGCGCCGCTTTCGCCTTCGAAAGCGATATAATAACTGTCTGAAGGATTAGGAAGCACGAGAGAAACTTCCGTCCACTCCGTTAAGTCTTCATGAAAGCTTTCAATTGTGGTCCATTCATCATCTGCTGAAGCCTTGTATTTAATTGTTAGCCGATCCAGGTAAGGAAGAAGTTGTAGATGCCCGCATTGGCATAATGGAATTTCAGAACAGCTGTTTCTGTGCCCGTCACATCCAGCGGAGGCATAACTAATCTGGTAATTAGTCCGGTAGCGTAGGGGATGTGAGACCGGAAAACCAAATTGTGATTTCCAGCATACGGCTGAGCCGGGTAGGGTTCATTGCCATGGTCAACAATCCAGAGAGGGCCGTTGACTACTTCTTGCGTCCAGCCTGCAGGAATAGTAACATCTGCTTCAAAGCCTTCATAAAAAGGCAGTGACAGTGCCTCGGAATCTCTTTCAACGGAAGTGGTTTGGTCTGTAGAAATTAGCTCACCCGTGACAATGCTGTTTTTCTGTCCGTGAGAAAATTGAACTGTCATAAAAAACAGTGCGGCAGTGAGGATTTGAAATTTATAAAAAATGCGATTCATGACTTTAAGTTTTTAGCGTTTATAAAAATTGTTTCAAAAAGGAAACACAAACTATAGAGTCAAAAAGATTCGATAAGATACATTTTGACCGGATAATTAACTTTTATTAACGATTCTAAATTCTTACTGAATATCAGCTGATCCGGTCTCACGAAATTGGAGGTAAAAGCAGTTAGATACGTGGCGGGATCTTGTGTTTTTCTGAACGCAAGAAAATTGAACTTTTAATATTCAGGTAAAGGTTTTTCTCAAGATTCACACGCGGCCCTAAACTATCGGCCTCAGTTCATTCTTTAGCTTAAACAGCAGACCTTTTTCGTCCACCTGATATATTTTTCCGTTGCTGGCGATGCTGATTTTACCGGTTTCTTCAGAAACAACAATAGCCAGCGCGTCGCTTTGCTCTGCAATTCCCAGTCCTGCCCTGTGGCGTAAGCCCGGCCTGTCGGGCAGGTCAAGTTTTTTTGTTACCGGAAGGATACATCCGGCAGCTATTATACGATTTTGTGAAATAATCATCGCGCCATCGTGAAGCGGTGTATTTTTAAAGAAAATATTTTCTATCAAAGCCTCACTAATTTCGGCGTCTATCCTCACGCCGGTCTGCGAAGCCTGGTAAAGACCATTTTGTCGGGTTATCACAATCAAGGCTCCGGTATTTTTACTAGCCATTGAAACACAGCTTTTAACGATCATATCAAGCTCAATTTGAACGTCTTCAGTAGATTTAAAAAAAGGCAGCTGTATCCTTTGCCGAAAACGTTTTATAAAACCTGTGGTGCCAAGCGCCAATAAAAACTGTCTGATTTCCGGTTGAAAAATAATGATAAGTGCGATAAAACCTACACTTACAAAGGCGCCCAGGATATCGCCCAAAAGTTCCATTTGCAGGGCCGTTACTACTTTCCACATCATAAAAACGGCGACAATTCCCATAAAAATATTGATGGCGACCGTGCCACGCAACAGGTAATACAGTCCGTAAAGTAAACTGGCTACCAGCAATATATCAATGATATCAAAAAGTCTTAACTCGATAAATGCATTAATAATCAATGGTACCATCTGCTATTGGGTTTAACTTTTTTTGATTTTTGGTGTTAATGCAACAAAAGTACATTATTTTTCCACAGAAAATAGCTGCCATTCAGGCTATGCGCGTATTGTTGAGATTTTCTAAAGACGGATTGTTTTGTCGGCAAATACTGCTTTATTCAATTTCAGATTCTCTTGCCTCCCTATAGAAACTCCAAAGTCGCGCACATTCAACGGCTTCTTTTACATCATGCACCCTCAGAATTGAAGCACCATTTTCTAAAGCCAGTGTATTTAAAACGGTCGTTCCATTCAGGCTTTCTTCGGATTGTAGTTGCAATACATTTTGAATCATTGTTTTGCGCGAAACGCCAACCAACAAAGGAAAGTTTCCAGGATTGACGTGTTCTATTTCACTTATTAGCCGGTAGTTGGCAGTCAAAGTTTTACTGAATCCAAAACCCGGATCGAGGATAACTTGATTTGCATTGAACGCACTAAGCTTTTCAAGCTGTGTTTCAAAAAACTGATGAACCACTTTCACCGCTTCCCGGGATGTGATTTTGTGTTTATGCATATCGTGCTGTTTCCCAGCTATATGCATCAATATGTAAGGAATGTTTCTGCTGCCAATAAGCGGAAACATTGCTTCGTCAAAAGTGCCTCCCGATATATCATTGATCATGGAAGCACCATTTTCGATAGCAATTTTCGCAACAGCAGCGCGGTAGGTATCTACAGAAAACCAGGTTTCAGGAAACTGCTTTTGTAAGTTTTCCAGTGGCCTGATAAGTCGGTCAACTTCTTCATTTTCAGACACGAAATCAGCGCCGGGCCGTGTTGACACTGCTCCCAGATCAAGGATTGCCGCTCCATCCGAAATCATCCTGCCGGCACTTTCAACAATTGCGGCATGGCTATCAATGCGACTTGCTGCGTAAAATGAATCCGGCGTAAGGTTTAAAATACCCATCACGACCGGTCGATTCAGGTCGAGGATTTTATTGCCAAAACGCAACTTACGGTCTGCCGAAAAATCCTTAATTTTACCGGCGATTTTACCGGCGGGTATTTCTTGTGACATAAGATTTATTTTGCCGTAAAATTACATTTTTGTTGAAACAATTTGCACTAATGACCGAAACGACAAAGCAATTTCAGGAAATTTTAGCGCGCTGCAAGCGCCTGTTTGAAGCTAAGATGGGAGATTACGGCCCTGCCTGGCGAATTTTACGCACTTCTTCACTCACTGATCAGATTTATATCAAAGCAAACCGCATCAGAACGCTGCAAATGAAAGACTTGCGCAAAGTTGACGAAGATATTGACCAGGAATTTATTGGAATCGTAAATTATGCCGCCATGGCCATCAACCAATTGCGGCTTGGCGTAGTGGATAAGCCTGATCTTGAACCAAATAAAGCGAAAGAATTGCATGCCGCGGTGCTTCAGGAGGCCTTCGAGCTGATGGAGCGCAAAAACCACGATTACGACGAAGCCTGGCGAAGGATGCGCATAAGTTCACTCACGGATATTATCCTGATGAAGCTTTTGCGCGTAAAGCAAATTGAAGATAACCAAGGAAATACGCAAGTTTCAGAAGGTCTTGACGCAAATTTTTTCGACATTATTAATTATGCAGTTTTTGCCTTGATATTATTAAGCGAGATAGAGGAATAGTTTATGAATGGGTTTATCAGGAATTTTAGCAGGCATCTTGTTGGAGTCGTTTTTATTTTTTCGGGATTTGTAAAAGGCGTTGATCCGCTCGGAACGGCCTATCGCATCGAAGATTATTTTGTGGCTTATGGCATGGAATGGGCGATGGGCTTGGCTTTGGTGCTGTCAATTTTGCTTTCTACGGCAGAATTTGTCATTGGACTGGCTTTGGTTACCGGCATGAAAATGCGGGTCACTTCCTGGTTTTTATTGGTGATGATGTTGTTTTTTACTGCCGTCACCTATAATGACGCGCTGTATGAGCCGGTGCCGGATTGTGGCTGTTTTGGCGATGCCATAAAACTGACTAACTGGCAAACTTTTTATAAAAACATCTTTTTAATCGTTTTTGTTTTGGTGGTGTTTTTTAACCGAAAGCGTTATAAAATCCGTTTGTATCCTGCGGTACAATGGTTTTTTGTGATGGTTTATTTCGTCGGTTTTGGTTATTTCTCTTACCAAAATTACAATCACTTGCCGATGATTGATTTCAGGGCATGGAAAGAAGGCAGACAATTAAATCCTGAAGAAGTACAAGAAAATCTGGTTTACCTGACCTATCGCAACAAAGAAACCGGCGAAACCAAAGAATATTTGTCGCCTGATTATCCCTGGAATGACCCGCAATGGCTCGAAAACTGGGAGTTTGTTGACCAACGAACGGTTTTGCTTGGCGATCAACCCAATCACGGCCTTTTTGCTGAAGATAGTTTTGGTAATGAGATGACACAGGTGATTTTAGAATCGCCTAATCAACTGGTTTTTGTTTCTTATGATTTGAGCCGGATTCCAGTTGAAGCCATCGAAAAGATTGAACAAATTGAAAAACGCATTTCAGAAAAAGGCGCAGGGGTGGTCTGGCTAACGGCTTCACTACCTGAAGAATTAGAGGCTTGGCAAGAAAAATACGACTTCTTTTACGAGACCTTTTTTGCTGATGGCACTGTACTAAAAACCATTATTCGATCCAATCCGGGTCTAATATGGATGGATGAGGGCAAGGTGATGAAAAAGTGGCATTACAACGATTTTCCGCAAGGCGATGAACTGGATCAATTGATAGTAAAACTTAACACAAACCAGCCCTGATCCTATGGGAGCATACATTATAAGAAAACTACTTTACGGACTGGCCGTGCTTTTTGGCGTAGTTAGTCTAGTATTTTTCTTATTCACGATTTTGCCCGGCGATCCGGCGCGTATGATGCTTGGGCAAAGGGCAGATCAGCAGGCGGTAGATAATATCCGCAGCGAACTTGGTCTGGATCAGCCGGTTATAGTACAATATGCAGCTTACCTGAACGATCTCTCACCGATTTCTGTGCATAACGGCCAACAGCCTGAAAGTTTTTGGTTTTATGATCAAGAGAAGTATAAAAAATCTTTTAAGCTGCTCGAAATTAGTCAAGTGGTTTTGGTCGTGAAATCGCCCTGGATGCGCATGTCGTACCAAACCCGACGCGCCGTAACGGCTATGATTGCCGAGGCTTTTCCAAAAACACTTTTGCTGGCAGGCGTTTCTGTTGCCATAGCTTTTGTTGTGGGACTGAGTCTGGGATTTTTCGCTGCTGTGATCAACAAAAACTGGATGAATCGCCTAGTGCTGATAATTACGAGCCTTGGAATGTCAGTTCCATCTTTTTTTGCAGCTATTTTAATGGCTTGGATTTTTGGCTTTGTCCTTTCGGAATATACTGGATTAGAGATGTTTGGAAGCTTATATACCGTTGATGATTATGGAAATGGTGCTTCTCTGGATTTAAAAAATCTAATTCTGCCGGCTATCACTTTGGGAATAAGACCTTTAGCAATTGTAACAGAACTCACCCGGACTTCATTGCTCGAAGTGATGGGCATGGATTATATCAGAACTGCTAAAGCAAAAGGCCTGCCCATGACGCAAGTTATTGGTATTCACGCATTGAGGAATGCGCTGAATCCTGTTGTTACCGCCGTTTCAGGATGGTTTGCTTCGCTGATGGCCGGTGCCGTTTTTGTGGAGTATGTCTTCGACTGGAAAGGCATTGGAATGCTCATTGTTGATGCGCTCGAGAAGTACGATTTGCCCGTAATTATGGGTGCTGTATTATTGATTGCATTTATCTTGATAATTATTAATATTTTTGTGGATATTGTTTACGGAATTTTGGATCCCCGTATTAGATTAGCTTAATGACTTAAACTACTAAAAAAATTGATTATGCGTAGAAAAATTGTTGCTGGCAACTGGAAAATGAACCTTTCGTTTACTGATGCTGAAGATTTGATCAATGATTTATTGGATACACTTGATGAGGAAAAACCCACTGCGGAAGTGATTATTTGCCCGCCGTATCCCTATTTAGAATTGGCCACGGATTATATGGAAGAAAACTTGTTTAAAATTGGCGCTCAGAATATTAGCTCTTTCGATGCTGGAGCTTATACAGGCGAAGTTTCTGCTTCTATGCTTAAATCCATGGACGTAACTCATTGTATTATTGGCCACAGTGAGCGCAGAAAGTATTTTAATGAAGATGATAAAATGCTTACAGCCAAAGTAAATCAAGCGCTGGCTCATCAGCTTACACCAATTTTCTGTGTTGGCGAATCACTCCCAGAGCGTGAAGCCGGAAAAGACAAAGAAGTGGTAAGAAGGCAGGTTCGCCACGGGCTGTTCCATCTCGACACCGTAGAGTTTGCACGTATAATCATTGCTTACGAGCCAGTTTGGGCTATCGGAACCGGCATGACAGCAACACCCGAACAAGCCAAAGATATGCACGCATACATCCGAACATTGATTGCCGAACGCTACGATGAAAAAGTAGCCGAGGAGACCATGATCTTGTATGGCGGGAGCTGTAATTCAGAAAATGCAACCGATTTATTTTCGCAAGAAGGCATTGATGGTGGCCTTATTGGCGGTGCTTCGTTAAAGGTTGACGAGTTTATTTCAATCTGCAAACAGGCTTCAGCCAAATAGTAAATGGCATATATAGAAGTTTTATTTGGCTTAATTGCCGATACCAATCAGCAGGAAATATTGACTGCTGAATTGGCAGAAATTGGTTTTGAAAGCTTTATGGAAGACGAAACTTTCTTCAGGGCTTATTGCCCCGAAGAAAGTTTTAGTGATTATAAACTCGCCGAAATACTTGCTCTTGAAGGTTTTAAGAGTATCCCTAAGCCTTCAAAAAAACTTATTCCCGACGAAAATTGGAATGCCAACTGGGAGTCGTCCTACAGCGATGTGGTGATTGATGACAGCTGCCGAATCCGCGCACCTTTTCATGAGCCAAACCCCAATATAAAGTTTGATTTACTTATCGAACCGAAAATGTCCTTTGGCACCGCGCATCACGAAACCACTGCTCAAATGATTTCGCTGATGCTAAAAGCTGATTTTAAGCAAAAGTCAGTGCTTGATATGGGTTGCGGAACGGCTGTGTTGGCCGTTTTGGCCTGTAAAATGGGTGCGCAAACTGTTGTAGCCATCGACAACGATAGCTGGGCGTATGAAAATGCGTTGGAAAACGTAAAGCTCAACAATTGTGAAGGCATTAAAGTAATTGAAGGAGATGCATCAGCCATTGGTAATCAAAAGTTTGATGTTATCTTGGCGAATATCAACCGCAATATTTTGCTGGCTGATATGCAGTTCTATGCACAAGCAATGCCAGCCGGTGCAAAACTTTTCCTCAGTGGCTTTTATGTGGAGGATTTACCGGAAATCCGGAAATCAGCTGAGAAATTGGCTATACATTATCAAACACATACCGTAAAAAACAACTGGGTTGCAGCAGAATTTAGCAAATCCTGAAGAGATTTTTAACAGAAAGATAAATTATGCGCTTCCATAGAAGCTTGATTTTACTTGTTTTTAGTTTTGTTTCGCTGACGGTTTTGGCCCAGCAAGAAAATTATTTTTCTGCTGATTCAGAGGAGTTTATCAATCAGGTTCAAAGCTATCTGCTCGACACACCCAATAAACAGCAGCTGAAACAAGGGGAGGAGCTTATGGCAAAGCTCAAGCCCCGCTGGGACGTTGGTCGCTTCTCAAAAGCAGAGAAGGATAAAATCAAACTGCTGAGCGAACAAATGCGGCAGGGGAATTTAAAGAATTACCCCTATTTTTTTGATTTTTTTACAGCCATCAACGCACTTGCTTATACCCGGCAAAAAGAACAAAGTGTGCTAAACTGGCTAAACCTGATGGAGCAACTGCTACAGCAGAAATCAACACGCCAGTTTACTACTTATCTGGGTTTCTCCAATAGCTTTTTTCGTAATGGACTATTGTCGCAAAAGGGCTCTTCCTCTTGGTATCTGCGCAATCCCGAATACAGCTTTCAGGCTGATACGGTGCTAAGCATTTTGGTGGAAAAAGCCAACCTTGTTTGCGCCAGCCAGCGCGATAGCTCACTCATTAATAATACTTCAGGAAGTTTTAGCTTTGAGCAAAATAGCTGGAGCGGCGTCGGTGGCGAAGTAGATTGGTGGCGTTTTAACCTGGATAAAGATAAGCTGTTTGTAAGGCTGAAAAACTATAAAATCGACTTGTCACAATCTGAATACCAAGCTGATTCTGTAACTTTTTACCACAAATATTATTTTGATTTCCCGATGCAGGGTCTTTTTCAGGATAAGGTGCATAGCAGTCCTCCGGGCTCGCGTACTTCCTATCCCAGATTCTCATCTTATTTTAAGGATTATAGCATAAAAAACATCTTCAAAGGAATTGATTTTAGCGGAGGAATTGCTATCGAAGGCAATTCCCTCAAAGGTTTTGGTGCAGGCCGAGAAAAAGCGAGGCTCTTATTTTACAAAGGTACCGAAGCCCAGTTGAGCTTGCAAGCGATGGATTTTGTGATAGCGGATGACAAGATTTTTTCTGGTGCGGTTGCTGCAAAAGTTTTTCTTGGTACCGACTCTTTGATCCATCCTTCGGTGCAAATGCGCTACGACAATAAATCGCGCCGTTTAATTCTTTTTAGGTCGGAGCAGGGTGTTGCCGACAGCCCGTTTTTTGACCTTTACCACGAGCTGGATATTCACTTGGAAGCACTTTATTGGGATATAGATAAGGAAGTGATTCATTTCAAGCAGCTGGAGGGTATGCGAAGCGAAAGTACTGGTTTTCTGGAGTCTGCAAACTTTTTTTCAATCAGCGATTTTAACAGCCTTAGGTTAATAGACGATGTCAACCCCATGTTTGTTGTCGAAAATTACCTCAAAGAGTTTGGAAAGGAAAACGCAATTAAGCTTGACTGGTATGCTAATTTTATCAAAAAATCACCGGAACAGGCTATTGCGCAATTACTTAGGTTGGCTTCAAAGGGTTATTTGGTTTACGATAGCGAAACCAAAACTGCCGTTGTCAAAGAAAAGTTTTTTAATACCCTCCGAGCCCGGGCTAAAGAGTCGGATTATGATGTGATTAGAATCTACACAAAAACTGTTGGCAACCTGCCAAATCTGATTCTGGAACTCAACGACGGCTTCGCGATGACGTTGAAAGGGGTTGAGGAGGTAAATTTGAGTGAAGAACAGCGGGTAAGCATATTGCCCAATGACAATGAAATTGTATTTTCCGAAAACCGCGATTTTACATTTTCCGGTTTTGTGGGGGCAGGGCTTTTTGAGTTTCATGCAGCTGAAGCTTTCTTTAAGTATGACGACTTTAGCCTAAACTTGACCCATGTGGATTCTCTATCGTTTTTCGTACCTGCTTTTAATCAGAAAATTGCGCCAGATGAACGTAAGCAATATGTTCGCGTTCAGAATGTTATCTCCGATATGTCAGGTGTTTTATATATAGATCAAAGTGACAATAAATCAGGCCGAAATCACTTCCCGCAGTATCCGATTTTCGATAGTAAAAACGAATCTTATGTGTTTTTTGAGAAGCCATTTATCAACGACGGCAGACTGATAAAATCTGATTTTTATTATGTTGTAGAACCTTTTGAAATCGATAGTCTCGATGATTTTAGCACTGATAATTTGCGTTTTGAGGGTTACCTTAACTCAGCGGGTATTTTCCCGGCTCTTGTGGAAGCACTGGCTGTTATGCCTGATTACTCGCTGGGTTTCAACCATAAAATCATTGAAAATTACGAGATGTTTTCGGGCAAAGGCTTTTTCGATGATTCAGTCTATCTGTCAAATCAAGGGTTTTGGGGTTCAGGTAAGTTAAACTACCAAACAAGTACTGCTTTTGCAGATCACTTCGATTTTTATCCCGATGAGGTGGCTTCAGTTCCTTATCGCTTTGAAATGAAGGAGCAAGATCAAGATGTTTTATTTCCTCAGGGACAGTCGGATACAATCCAAATCTATTGGCTTGCCGACACTAATATACTTGTGCTCGAAACCCTGAAAAGCCCTTTGATTCTTTATAACAATGTGATATTTAAAGGCACGGCTGAGTTATCGCCTGACGGAATTAAAGCAGCTGGTGATTTGGCATTTGGCAATGTGGAGATGTCGTCTGATTATTTCGCGCTCAAAAACAAATCTTTTACTGCTGACACGGCAGATTTTAGTTTGCTCACTGCGATAAATCAAAAGGTAGCTTTTTCGGCCAAAGACTATTTCACACGTATAGATTTTGAGTCGCGTACCGGCAGTTTCAATTATTTGAACCAACAAAGCAGCCTTTCTTTCCCTTTCAATCAGTACATCTGTACACTGGATGAGGCCAACTGGCAGATGGATGAAGATTTGTTAAAGTTTAATAGTATTGGTCTTGAGCAGTTTAGCGGGCTCGATAGCTTGAGCTACGAAAAATTGCTCGATTACGATTTGAGTGGCTCACAGTTTATTTCTACGCATCCTGATCAGGATTCCTTGTCGTTTTTTACCAGAGAAGCCACTTATGATTTGCGTAATTACTCCATCAATGCCAGTGGTGTGAAGCTTATCCGCGTGGCTGATTTAGCCGTATTTCCTGTCGATGGGAAAGTCACTATCCTCGAAGGAGCGCGCATGGAAACCATTAGAAATGCTCATTTGCTTACTGACACCGCAAGCCGATTACATCACTTTAATCAGGTTGAAATAAATATTTTCGGAAGAAATAATTATACGGCCAATGGGTATTATGATTATTTGTCGTTTGAAGGTGAGCCGCAGCCGGTTTATTTTAGCAGTATAACTCCCGAGGAAAAAGGCGTAACTACGGCTATTGCAATGATTGATGAGGCCGATGGATTCAAATTGGGGCCACAGTTTAAGTTCAAAGGCAAAGCCAATATTTTGGCATCCAGAAAGGATTTGCTTTTTGATGGAGGATTCCAGCTTGTCCATTTTTGCCAAAACATGGATATTCCCTGGGTTGGCTTTGAAGCGGTGATAGATCCTGCTAACGTGGAATTTCCTATCAACAAGGAAGTGAGAAGCTTAAGCAACGAACGACTTTATGCAGGATTACAATTTGATGGGTTCAACAAAAACTTTTTTGGTTCTTTCTTGTCAACAGCTGATGTTGCAAATACCAGCGAAAGTGCTTCTGTGACTGGGGTTTTAAAATATGATCGCTCAAAATCAGCTTATGTCATCAGTGAAAAAAATGCCGGGATATTTGATAAAAGCCTTGAGCTATCTGTCAGCCGTTGTCAGATTAGCGGAAAAGGGGCTGTCAATCTCGATTTGCAGATACCGATGACATCGCTAACGGTTTTAGGAAGCTACGATTATTTCAGTATTCCTGACAGCACTTCAATGAATGTGATGGCAATTTTCGATTTTATCTTTGATGAAAAGCTACTGCAAATCATGGCTGACAGCTTGAACAGGTCAGCCAAACAAGGCGCAGCGCTAAGTCAGAGCTCTTATTTATTTGGGCTGAACAGGCTGGCTAATGCTGAGAATTTTTCCCGTATTCAATCGGAAATAAGTTTAATTGGTGCGCCACGAAAAGTGCCAGAATCATTAAATAAAAGTTTGGTTTTCAGTCAGTTGAAAATGAGTTGGGACAATAAGTTGAACGCATTTATTGTCCGCGATAATATTGGGTTGGCTAATATATTACGTACACAGGTAAATAAAAAAATACCTGGTTATATTGCCTTCGAAAAAGGGCGCTCGGGCGATGCGGTAACGATTTATCTGCAACCCAATAGTAGTGAGTGGTATTTCTTTCATTATGAGAATGGGGTGATGCAAGCCTTGTCATCTTCAGAATCTTTTAACAGCCGCTTGCTCGAACTCAAACAAGAGAAACGTTTGGTAAAAGATGAGCAAACTGATTTCTATTATGAATATGTGATAGGATCGCGCCGCAGGGTAGTGGATTTTGTCAGAAAAATGCAAATACAATACTAATGGATCAAACAATAGTTTTAAGCAATATATTTCCTGTTTTGGTAGCCTACCTTTTGGGCTCTATTCCAACAGCAGTATGGGTTGGCAAATTTTTTTATAGTGTTGATGTAAGAGAATCCGGCTCAGGAAATTCCGGAGCAACTAATACTATACGTGTTTTGGGATTAAAAGCGGGCATCCCGGTTTTACTCGTTGATGTGTTTAAAGGATTGGCAGCTGTTTTGTTAACGGCTCCTATTCATCAGCTGTTTGGCGGTGCAGAAGTTTCGGCTGGCTTATTGCTGGCGGTGGCTGCAGCTGCGGTTACAGGGCATGCCTTACCTGTTTTTGCCGGTTTCAATGGCGGAAAAGGTGTTGCAACGCTACTCGGTTTGGGTTTTGGCATCTATCCGTGGGCTGCGTTCTGCGTGCTACTCCTATTTATAGTGGTGTTGCTGATTTCCGGATACGTATCACTGTCGAGTATAACCGCCGGCATCGCTTTCCCGTTTTTCGTGATATTCTTGTTTCCGGCAGACCATGTTTTTTTTACAGTTTTATCTATCGCCGTGGCCGTTTTTCTGCCCATAACACATCGGAAAAACATCAAAAGACTGCGTAATGGCACAGAATCAAAATTCAGGCCTGGTGCAAAGCGGACTTAGTTAAAAAAAATGTTCATAAATCTTTTTGAAATAGCACTTGTATCGCCTCCAAATTTGTTATTTTTACACTTTGAAATAAACTTACGGTATTATGAAATTTATTCTTTCAAGCTTAAAATTACTCAAAAGCTTACAAGCGCTTGGTGGTGTGATTGGCTCAAACAATACACTTCCAATTCTCGATGATTTTCTGTTCAGCCTGAAAGAGGGCAAATTATCCATCACAGCTTCCGACCTGGAAACGACGATGATAATTACTCTTGAACCCGAAATGCAGGAGGGTGAGGGTGATGTCACCATTCCGGCACGGCTGCTGCTCGACATCATGAAGACCTTTCCGGATATCCCTGTTACCATTGATATAAATAACGATACGTTGATGGTGGAACTCACTGCCGGCGAAGGCCGTTATAAATTATCGGGTCATAAAAGTGATGAATTTCCACAAATTCCGGTGCTGGATGATCCCACAGAAATGGAGCTTCCGGCAGAGGTGCTGGCAAATGGTTTTGAAAAAACAATTTTCGCTACCGGCATTGATGAGCTACGGCCTGTGATGTCAGGCGTTTTAATAGAGCTCTCCGAAGAATATATGACGATGGTGGCCACGGATGCACACAAATTGGTGAGGTATCGCCGCATGGATGTAAAATCCGAACAGGCTGCTTCATTTATCCTGCCTAAAAAACCCATTAACCAGTTAAAAAATATTCTCTCGGGAAAAACTGATGCTCAGGTTAAATTGGCATTTAATCCAAAAAATGCTGCTTTTAGCTTCGAGAATGTAAGGCTGGTTTGCCGCCTTATCGAAGGAAAATATCCCAACTACGAAGCAGTAATTCCAACTACAAATCCTAATAAACTGAGCATTGACCGCTTGTCGCTACTCAACTCTATCCGCCGTGTAGCCATTTTTTCAAACAAAGCCACACACCAGGTTCGGTTTAAGATGACAGGCCAGGAGCTGATGCTGTCAGCCGAAGATTTGGATTATTACAACGAAGCCAAGGAGCGTTTGGTTTGCAGCTTTGAAGGCGATGATATGGAAATTGGTTTCAACTCGCGCTTTTTCCAAGAAATGCTCAATAACATGGATACCGACAACGTTCAACTGGAGATGTCGGCACCCAATCGCGCAGGCATTATGGTTCCGATAGATAACGAAAATAAAGATGAAAATATATTGATGTTGATCATGCCTGTCATGCTTAATCAATAAGAATCTTTATGAAGTAAATTCCCGGGCATTTTTATGTTCGGGTTTTTTTATGCTTGTAACCGATGCTCAGAAGCATGTATAAACATGCATTTTCTCCTGCTTGCTGATATAAGTAATCCAAAAGTAATTTTTGTGAAAATTACTGAACCAAAAGCATAGGTTTGGTGTTGTAAATGAATTCTTAAAACCAAATTATATGAAACGATACAGCGTATTGATTTTACTATCAATGCTAATGATAGTCTTGTCGCTTTCTGGCTGTAAGCAATCAGAAAGTAGTACCAAAAAGACCAATGAATCACAGAAAATATTTAAGCCTTTTGGCGATGACGGTGCGACACTTCAAGTTGATTTTGAGCGTGGAAAGGCGCATAATCATCCCAGCCTGGCCATCTGGATAGAAGATTTGGAAGGCGAAATGATTCAAACTTTGTTCGTTAATCAATCTGTGGCAACAGGTTATTATGCTTACGGCGATGCGGGTAATGGTAAATGGCTTAAAGTGCCTGGCTCGGCTCAAAGATTTGCATCTTTACCTTATTGGTTGCACCGGCGCGAACTGGCTAAGTCAGTATCAGGGCAATTGCCATCACCACAAAACCCTGTGCCTGATGCCTATACAGCTGCAACGCCGGTGGGATCTTTTGTTTTGAAAACTACTCCTTTTGAAACGCTTCCTTCAAAATTTCGGTTTCTTGTTGAGGTAAATCAGCCCTGGGACTGGAATGAATATTGGAACAATTCCAGGTTTGAAGACGATTCTAATTATCTTTCCTCAGCCCAACCTTCCATAGTTTATGCCGTAAACGTTGATTTGGACGATGATTTCTCTGTTTATCACCTCAATCCCATCGGCCATGGGCATTATGCTGGCGCTGATGGCAAACTTTACACAGATATTTCTACCCTGACATCGGCACTCAATATTTTTGAATCAATTACGCTACAACTCAGTGAATAATGAAAAAACTAACTCAACTATTTTCGTTCTGTATAGCACTGTTTATTTTTTCGATATTTTTTAGCCTGGAAATTCAGGCACAAACTGCACAAATCAGTGGTAGGGTTATTGATGCCACCAACAACGAGCCATTGCCTTTTGCCAATGTTGTGGTAAAAGGAACTACTATCGGAGCAACTACTGATTTTGATGGAGGTTTTGTTATTACGGGTTTGAAGCCTGGCTTTGTTAGTCTTCAGGCAACTTACGTAGGTTATAGAAATACGGAATCGGCTGAAATACAGCTTACAAATGCCAAAGCAGAGTATCTCGAAATTGCCATGGAAAATGCGGGTGTTGCTCTGGAAGAAGTGGAGGTGAAGGCCAATCCATTTGTAAGAACAGAAGAGAGTCCGCTATCCTTGCAAAAGCTGGGCGTAAGTGAGATTGAAACGAGTCCGGGCAGCAACCGGGATATTTCACGAGTGATCCAGTCGCTGCCTGGCGTAGGTTCCGGTGTTTCCTTTCGCAACGACATTATTATTAGGGGTGGTGGGCCGAGCGAATCCGTTTTCTATCTTGATGGTGTACAAATTCCAACGATCAATCACTTTGCTACCCAAGGAAGCTCGGGCGGTGCCGTAGGTATCCTGAATGCCGATTTTATCAGCTCTGTAGATTTTTATTCAGGAGCATTTCCGGCAAATCGTGGCAATTCGTTGAGTGGAATCTTTGAGTTTACTCAAAAAGAAGGTAATAAGGAAAAAACACGTTTCAGAGGGACTGTCGGTGCCAGCGAACTCAGCCTGACGCTGGATGGTCCTGTGGGCGAAAAATCCAGTTTTATTTTTTCTGTCAGGCGGTCGTATCTGCAATTTTTATTCGACGTGATTGGTTTGCCATTTTTGCCTACGTTTAATGATTACCAACTAAAATGGAAGACACGATTTGATAAAAAGAATGAGCTTACAATCGTGAGTATTGGTGCGCTGGATCAGTTTAGGCTCAATACGGGCATCAAAGATCCAACAGAAGAGCAGGAGTATATTTTGAATTATTTGCCCGTGAACGAGCAATGGTCTTACGCCATTGGTGCGGTTTATAAACACTTCAAAGAGAATAGCTTCCAGACTCTTGTGGTGAGCCGGAACATGCTAAACAATACCAGTTATAAATATCCTGATAACGATGAATCGCGGCCTAAAACGCTAAATTATGCATCACAGGAAATTGAGAATAAAATTCGTTTTGAGAACAATATCCGCTGGGGTTCCTACAAATTTGTTTATTCGCTCGGTGGCCAGTATGCGCACTATTTTAACTCAACCCAGCAGCAACTCTTTGTTGGTAACGAATTGCTCGATATCGACTATAAATCTAATCTTGACTTATTGTCGGCAGGAGCTTCTGCTCAGATTAGCAAGAATTTCCTGAGCGAAAGGCTCACACTTTCAGCAGGCTTGCGCACTGATTTTAATAACTACAGCAACTCAATGGGTAATCCGCTGAATCAGCTTTCTCCACGCTTTTCGGCTTCTTATATTTTGAGCGAAAAATGGGCTGTGACGGCTAATACAGGACGTTATTATCAGCTCCCTGCCTACACTACATTGGGTTTTAGAGACAATAACGGCGTTCTGGTAAACAAGGAAAATGAATTGAAATATATTGCCGCGAATCATTTTATTGCCGGTTTGCAATATATCCCCCGTCCGGATATTTTCTTTTCAATGGAAGGGTTTTACAAAGAATACAGCGATTATCCTTTTTCTTTGAACGACTCTATCAGTTTGGCCAACAAAGGCGCTGACTTTGGTGTTTTGGGTGCCGAGGAAGTTGTGTCAAACAATAAAGGCCGAGCATATGGTTTCGAGTTGCTCAACCGCAGTAAGCTGCCTTCGGGCTTCAACCTTATTTTGTCCTATACCTTTGTGCGCAGTGAATTTGAGGACTTTAATAATGCTTTAATTCCATCAAGCTGGGATTTTCGCAACATCATTGTGCTGACAGCTTCCAAAAATTTTAAGAGAAACTGGATTGCCGGCATCAAGTGGCGTTACGATGGTGGTTTGCCATTCACGCCTTACGATATGGATAAGTCGTCACTTATCGCCGCCTGGGATGCACAAGGTGGGCCGTATTTGGATTTCGGACGCTTAAACCAGTTACGTTTAAAGCCTTATCATCAATTGGATGTGCGCGTTGATAAAAAATATTTCTTTGAAAAATGGTCGTTGATGGTGTATGTTGACATTCAAAATCTGTATAATTTCAAGGCTGAATTGCAGGATAATCTTGTCCGTGAAAAAGATGGTAACGGAAATATTATCACAGTGGATAACAATTCCAAATATCTGCTGCGCGGAATCGAAAACACTTCGGGAACTGTGTTACCCTCGGTTGGTATTATGGTTGAATTCTAATTGGGAACAAGCTGTAAAGACTGCGAATAAGTTAAATAAAAAAGCCTGCTTCTTTTGGGAGCAGGCTTTTTTATTAGCGCAATAATACGATAAATTACAATTGAGGTCCGGCAGCTACTAGACGTTTGCCTTCGTCATTATCGGTATATTTCTCAAAGTTTTCGATAAACATAGTAGCCAAATTTTTGGCTTTTGTTTCCCATTCTTTTGGATCGCTGTAGGTGTCGCGTGGATCAAGGATTTCGTCATGAACATGACTGAGACTTGTTGGCACTTCCAGGTTAAAATAAGGGATGACTTTTGTTGGTGCTTGATCAATGCTTCCATCGAGGATGGCATCAATGATTCCGCGGGTATCTTTAATTGAAATACGTTTACCCGAACCATTCCAGCCGGTATTTACAAGATAAGCTTTAGCGCCTGCGGCTTCCATTCTTTTCACTAGCTCAACGCCGTATTTTGTGGGGTGGAGTGCTAAAAATGCATTTCCAAAGCAAGCCGAGAAAGTAGGCTGTGGCTTTGTTACACCCAGCTCTGTACCAGCAAGTTTAGCAGTAAAGCCTGATAGGAAATGATATTTTGTTTGGTCGCTTGTAAGCTTCGAAACCGGAGGCAACACACCAAATGCATCTGCCGTTAGGAAAATAACTTTTTTAGCATGTCCGGCCTTGGAAACAGGTTTTACAATATTATCGATGTGATAGATAGGATAGGAAACACGGGTGTTTTCAGTTTTTGATTTATCGGCAAAATCAATTGAGCCATCGGCTCTAACTACTAAATTTTCGAGTAGTGCGTCTCTTTTGATGGCATTAAAAATGTCGGGTTCATTTTCCTTGCTCAGGTTGATGCACTTGGCATAGCAGCCGCCTTCAAAGTTGAAAACGCCATCATCGTCCCAGCCATGTTCATCGTCGCCGATAAGCGCGCGTCTTGGGTCGGCAGACAATGTTGTTTTTCCTGTTCCGGACAGCCCGAAGAAAATAGCAACATCGCCTTTTTTACCAACGTTAGCAGAGCAGTGCATGGCAGCAATGCCTTTGAGTGGCAGGTAATAATTCATCATGGTGAAGATTCCTTTTTTCAACTCGCCACCATACCAAGTACCGCCAATTAGCGCCATCCTTTCGGTGAGGTTGAAAACAACGAAATTTTCGGAGTTCATGCCCATCTCTTTCCAGTCGGGATTAACTGTTTTAGAGGCAGTTAAAACAATAAAATCCGGCTCAAAGCTTTTAAGTTCTGCTTCGTTTGGCCGGATAAACATATTTTTTACGAAGTGGGCCTGCCAGGCTACTTCTACTACAAAGCGCACGTTGAGACGGGTCTCGGGATTAGCACCGGCATAAGCATCCATTACATAAAGCTTTTTGTGCGAAAGCTCTTTTGATGCAATTTTTTTGAGTTTGTCCCATTTGGCAGGTTCTAATGGCCTATTATCGTTTTTCCCTTGTGTTGACCACCACACGGTATCGCGCGAAATATCATCCATTACGATGTGTTTGTCCTTTGGCGAACGGCCTGTAAAAATCCCTGTGTCAACAGATATAGCACCTGTGTCTGTTATAATACCTTTAGCAAATCCTTCCAGTGCCGGATCGGTTTCGTGTTCGTAAAGGTCTTCATAGGAAATGTTGTGAAATAATTCATTGACATTGGTTATGCCGTATGAAGCCAGATCGGCTTTGATTTTAGCATCATCTTTAGCCATCATGTTTTTGTTTATGGGTTAGTATAGATTATGAAAGGAGCAAAGTTAAAAAGAATTGTCAAAATTCATTCGTTTGATGCAAGAATTTGACAAAGAAAAAGGCAGATACATATATATCTGCCTTTTAGGATGTATTCAGAACTCAATTTAACTTTAAAACAAGAGATTGAGTTTGATATGGATAAACCATAGTGGTTTATTTTTTAGACTTTTTTTTGTCTTTGTTCTTCTTTGCAGTTTTCTTTGCTTTTTTGGCCATTTTTTCAATAACAGCAGCTTGTGCAGCAGCCAATCGTGCAATCGGCACACGGTAAGGTGAGCAGCTTACGTAATCAAGGCCTACTTCGTGGCAGAACATTACTGAGCTTGGCTCTCCGCCATGCTCACCGCAGATTCCCAATTTGATATCTGGACGTGTTTTGCGGCCTTTTTTTACAGCTATTTTCATCAGTTCTCCAACACCAACTTGATCCAATACCTGGAATGGGTCATGTTCTAAGATGCCTTTATTCAGGTAAACATCTAAGAAGCTGCCGGCATCGTCACGTGAATAACCAAAGGTCATTTGAGTGAGGTCGTTTGTTCCAAAGGAGAAGAATTCTGCTGATTTAGCAATTTCATCGGCTACCAATGTAGCACGTGGAATTTCAATCATCGTTCCTACCAAATGCTTGATGGAGTCGTTACGCTCGTCAAAAACTTTTTGGATAGTTTCGCGAACGATATCTTCTTGCAACTTCATTTCGGCCAAAGTACCGGTAAGCGGAATCATAATTTCGGGCATTACCTTTATACCGCGGGCTTTCAAGTTTAAAGCTGCTTCAATAATGGCGCGTGCCTGCATTTCGGTAATTTCAGGATAAGTGTTTCCTAAACGGCAACCACGGTGTCCGAGCATAGGGTTAAACTCTGCCAGCTCGTTGATTTTATTTTTGATGGTCTCAACCGGAACATTCATCACTTTAGCCATTTCCTGTTGTCCTTTATCATCGTGAGGCACAAACTCATGCAAAGGTGGATCGAGCAGACGAACTGTTACTGGCAAGTCGTGCATGGCTTCGAAGATGCCTTCAAAGTCTTCACGCTGAATGGGTAACAATCTGTCAAGTGCTTTGCGACGGCCTCCTTCATCAGCGGCCAAGATCATTTCGCGCATGGCAATAATTTTTTCTCCACCAAAGAACATATGTTCGGTGCGGCACAATCCGATACCTACTGCGCCGAAATTGCGGGCAACGGCAGCGTCATTAGGTGTGTCGGCATTTGTTCTGACAAGCATTCTTGACTTTTTGCTGGCCAATTCCATTAGTTGACCAAAATAGCCACTCAATTCAGGGTCTTTGGTAGCAACCTGTCCGTCATATACTTCGCCTGTGCTTCCGTTTAATGAAATGAATTCACCTTCTTTAAAGGTTTTTCCGCTCATTGTGAGGGTGCGTGCTTTGTAGTCAATTTTGATTTTTCCGGCACCTGAAACACAGCATTTTCCCATACCACGAGCTACAACAGCGGCGTGTGAAGTCATTCCGCCACGAGCGGTAAGGATACCTTCGGCCACGTTCATGCCCGATAAATCTTCGGGAGAAGTTTCGATACGTACCAAAATAACTTTTTTGCCTTGTGCTGACCATGCTTCGGCTTCGTCAGCGTGGAATACGATCTGGCCGTTGGCAGCACCCGGAGAAGCCGGCAGACCTTTAGCCATTACGCTGGCTTTGGTGAGTGCATTGGTGTCGAATACAGGGTGCAATAATTCGTCGAGTCTGTTTGGCTCAACGCGCATAATTGCTTCGTTTTTGCTTATAACGCCTTGTTTGAGCATCTCAATAGCAATACGTACCATTGCGGCGCCAGTGCGTTTCCCACCACGTGTTTGCAATATCCAGAGTTTGTTTTCCTGAATAGTAAACTCGAGGTCTTGCATATCGCTGTAGTGATCTTCAAGTTTTTGCTGAAGCGTGTTGAGTTCTTTGTAAATCTCGGGCATGGCTTCTTCTAATGAAGGGAAATTGCTTGCGCGATCTTCTTCAGAAACATTCTGTAAGGCAGCCCAGCGGCGTGAGCCTTCGAGTGTGATTTCCTGAGGAGTTCTGATACCAGCAACAACGTCTTCGCCCTGTGCATTCAACAAATATTCTCCGTTGAAAATATCTTCGCCGGTAGCAGCATCGCGGGTAAAGGCAACACCGGTTCCTGAGCTTAGACCCATATTTCCGAATACCATCGCCTGAACGTTAACAGCTGTTCCCCATTCGGCTGGGATGTTATTAAGTTTTCTGTAGGTGATGGCGCGTGTGTTCATCCAGCTGTCGAATACTGCCATTACTGAACCCCAGAGCTGCTCCCATGGATCTTCTGGGAAGTCTTTTCCGGTAGATTTTTTTACGGCTACTTTGAAACGACGTACCATTTCTTTCAGGTCGTCGGTAGAAAGTTGTGTATCGAGTTCTACACCTTTTTCTTCTTTTATTTGGTCGATGATCACTTCAAAAGGATCATGGTCTTCTTTAGATTCTGGTTTCATGCCTAAAACCACATCACCAAACATCTGTACAAATCTGCGGTACGAATCCCATGCAAAACGTTCGTTTCCAGTTTTACGTGCAATGCCTTCAACGGCAGTATCGTTCAAACCAAGGTTTAAAACGGTGTCCATCATGCCGGGCATTGAAGCGCGGGATCCTGAACGAACGGAAAGTAAGCAGGGATTTTCGCGGTCGCCAAACTTGGTTCCCATGATTTGTTCCACTGTCCTTACAGCATCTTCTACTTCTTTTTTCAGGAGTTCGACTGTGGCTTTCTGGCCTTTGTCAAAGTATAATGTGCACACATCGGTGGTGATTGTAAAGCCGGGAGGGACCGGTACACCGATAAGATTCATTTCAGCAAGGTTGGCACCTTTGCCACCTAAAAGGGCTTTCATCGTCGCGTTTCCATCGGCCTTGCGATCACCGAAAGAATAAACATACTTGGTTTTTGCCATGTGTGATTAATTTTGATGTATAAATGATAACTGATTTCTAATCTGTTAAATAAAAATAAGCAATTTTATTTTGAAGCACAAAAATAAGGAATTTTGTCGTTCAAAGGTACCGTATTGAAGCTTTGTTGTTTCTTTGTGCCTGCAATCGTTTGAAAAAATATATTGCAGTCAACAAATAAACGCTTTACTTTGTTAAATCTTAGCAGAAAAAGCGCTCAAAAATAAAGTAATTGAGTAAAAAAACCAATTTTATCACGTATTAAAACAGGAAAAAATGACAGCATTAAACCATTGTATTGGCATCAGGCATGAAGATAAATACGCCATGGAGCGTAGAGTAGCGCTTGTACCCAAACACATCGCCGAGCTTATAAATGAAGGCCTTGCTTTTGAAGTTCAAAAGTCTGCTAAACGCGTATTTACAGATAGTGAGTTTAAGGAAGCCGGTGCTAAAATGGTAGATAATTTGGCGGAAGCAAAAGTAATTTTTGGGGTAAAAGAAATGCCTGATGACTTTTTTGAAACCGGTAAAACGTATGTATTTTTCTCGCATGTCATCAAAGGTCAGAGCTATAATATGCCGATGCTAAAAGCGATGATGCGAAAAAAATGCCAGTTGATAGATTATGAAAAGATAGCCAACGATGAGGGCAAAAGGTTGATATTTTTTGGTCGTTTTGCCGGCCTGGCCGGAATGATTAATTCGTTGTGGTCATATGGCCAGCGCTTAAAGCTTGAAGGCATTGAAAATCCTTTTGTAAATATTCGTCAGTCACATACTTATCATTCACTGGCAGAGGCAATAAATGCGGTCTCCCAAGCTGGTTATGAATTGGCAGCCAAAGGTATAAATAAAAAAGCCGGGCCGCTTATAATTGGATTTACAGGATACGGAAACGTTTCTAAAGGGGCACAGGAAATAGCAAATTTGTTGCCTTCTATTGAGATTTCACCGGAGCAGTTATTGAAGCTCAATTTTGATTCGGCATCATCAAATATTGCGTACAAAGTAATTTTCAAGGAGAAAGACATTTCAACGCCTATTGATGAGAAGCAGGTGTTTAATTTGGGTCAATATTACAAACACCCGGAGCAGTTTAAAAATAATTTTGAGCAATATATTCCAAAACTGAGTATTTTAATGAATTGTATGTATTGGGATGACCGCTATCCGCGCATTGTAACAAAAAATTATTTGGAGAAGCTTTTCAAGTCGGGGAAGCCTCATCTTAAAGTAATTGGCGATGTTACTTGCGATCCAGATGGCTCGATTGAATGCACGCATAAAGGAACAGAAATTGAAGATCCTGTTTTTGTATATAATCCTATAAAAAGGGATTTCACGATGGGTTTTGAAGGCGAAGGCGTGCTGGTGATGGCTGTGGATATTTTGCCAAGCGAATTGCCACGCGAATCCTCCGAAGGTTTCAGTGATGCACTTTTCCCTTTTGTTAAAGCGATTGCAAATCAGGATTATAGTTTAAG
>Ga0265295_1001533_pt1 | contig 40443 bp, 30 predicted proteins | sample Munlansysbiofilm_FD_192503 | JGI IMG/M metagenome (GOLD analysis project Ga0265295, IMG submission 192503) | Leachate microbial communities from a municipal landfill in Southern Ontario, Canada - Methane capture system biofilm | ecosystem: Engineered > Solid waste > Landfill > Unclassified ... | reverse complement strand
TCCTCCCACCGCTCAGGTACACAGCCGTACGCAAGTACGGGTGGCGAGAGTCACAGCTCTGGAACAGAAACGACACGTCCTCTTCTGAGCAATGAAACAGCAGTTGAAGCTGTTGAGCGTCGAGGTTGAGGGATCGATGGAACGGCGAATCTCTGTGGGTGCAAGTTGAAACAGGGTCGCTACGGGTTTCCTGACCCAATGATCCGGGTACAACGCTTAGCCGAATGCCGTAAAAACAGGAGGAGGCTTATCACTCCGACTCACGCATCTTCTTCTTTTGGTCCATTTCCGGCATCACTAAATAGCTGCGGCGCCGATTTAAGTTTGATTTAACATGGGTGGGAATTTTGAGTGTACTCAGTGCGGGCTCTGCTGTCTTGGTATCGGGGAGATCGTCAGAATGGATAAACAGCTGTCCCAGTATGGTTTTGTCGTAAAAAACGAAGTGGTCCGGGAGATGCGCCAGGCACTCATCACACCCGAATACCGGGAGTTGTTTGATAACGATCACTCCATCCAGGAGCAAAACAAAGCAGCCTGCTTTTTTGTCCGGCGAAAGCCCGACGGCAAATACGTCTGCACCATCCATCCGTATCGCCTCTTTATCTGCAAAGATTATCACTGCTGTGCCGCCAGGATATGGAAAGGCGGCGAAGAGGCAGCACGAGTCAAAGGCCGGGTCTCGCTCGTCACAAAAGACGAAGAACTGCATGCGATCTGGCGGGAAAAAGTCCAGAAACATCCTGATCCGTCTCCTGAATACATCGAGTCCGTGATGGGGGAACACGGCTATTCTATTCTGTTCTATGATGGTGAATGAGATCCCCGTAACCGCCGGTGTCCTCATCTGCACCGACGGCAGACCCGTCGAACCCGAAAAATGCCGGATGTGCATGCATTCCCGCTACTTCGTGATCGACGGAAAACAGGAAAAATCGCCGGCTCTCGCCTTCTGTCAGGTTGAACGGGTCACCAAAGTTCCCGATATTCCTCGGTCAACTGCTGTCGGCTGTGCGGAAAATCGGGGAGACGGATTCCACAACGTCTCGAATATTTTCTCGTAAGGGTCGGATCTCAGACGCCGGCAGGCTTCACACCGGTGATCCGTTCGATCTCGGCGCATGCCTTGTTCAGATCATCCATATAACAGCCAACCGACTCTTTGAATCCCGAGTACCCGTACACCGATTTCAGCGCGAAGGAAAGAGCCTGTTCGCCGTTCTCCTCAAAGATGCGTTTGAGGAAATAAATGATCATTTGGTCTCCTCCTGACCGTTTGAAGATCATCCCGTGCCGCATGTGGACATACATCCCGAAAAAGACTTTGTTCGCTTCAGGCGTCTGCTCGATTATACCTGCAAGCTTTTCTGCAGCTTGATTCGGTGAGATCTCTTCCCGGTAGACAAGTCTGGACACCAGATATATTTTTTCCAGATCATCCTCTTTCCACATGAAATTCTCAGCAGCCATTACATGTATGTAGTGAGTGACCCCGGATATATCTTTTGACTCTCGATTCGATATCCCTAAGTATTTCCCGGTATGATGTTTATTCAATGCAGACTCTGTTGTCCACCCCGTTCAAAGCCGTTCTCTTTGATATGGACAATACACTCTTCGATTTCGTGGATGCCATGAAAAAGGGCTGTGTAGCGGCCGCCGCGTCGGTAGGTGAAGGGACCGGCGACGAACTGCTGAGTTACTATGTCCGGTGGAAGTATCATTTCGAGGACCACACCAATCTTCAGGACTTTATGCTGGCCCACAACCGCTTCTCGGTCGAGAAGTACTTCGAGGCGGTCGGCGCTTTCGACGAGGCAAAAATGAAGAGCCTTGCCCCCTATCCCGGTATAGAAGAGGTCCTCACCGGTCTTAGATCATCAGGATACCGCCTCGCTGTCGTGACGGACGCATTTTCCTACGCCGCCGAAGCGCGTCTCGAACATCTTGGACTGAAATCCTATTTTGATGAGATCGTAGGCTACGACACGACCGGATACAAAAAACCGCATCATGCTCCCTTCGAGTGCGCTCTTGATCTTCTGGGACTCTCGCCGCACGAGGCCGCCTATGTCGGCGACTCGATCCGGCGCGACATCGAACCGGTCAGATCGCTCGGCATGACAGCCGTATATGCAAAATACGGGGACCGGAACTTTTTCGATCATCCATCCCTTCCCTGCCCGCAGAAAGTGCTCATTGCCGACACGCCGGTGGATATTCTCCGGCTGCTTCGACCATAAATATAGTAATGCTTCATTACCAATATCATAAAAACAAATGATGCTTGATACCGGTTTTTTAGAACGTATCGCTCCTTATATTGAACCCCTCACGGATGAGGGACGTGCCGAATATATTGCGGAAGGCGAGGAATCAATTAAGATCCGGGAGACAGAGGGACTTTCTCCCCGAGAGTATTTACAGCTGGTCGAAAATATCGGGCTGTATCTTGGCAAGACCACGGGTGCGGGCTTCGATTCCCATTATCAGAAGATCCCGCTCACAAAGGACAAGACGCTCCTCGTGATCCAGCTGCCGGGCGGGGGAAATCTGAACGTATTTCTGACGCCTGAAGGTAAAATGATCCTGGATACCGGATACGGCTGCTACTATAAAGACTGCGAGCGGATGCTCAAAACAATCGCCGCCGGGGATTTTTCCGATGTGAAGTTCGTGGTATGCACCCACGGCGATGCGGATCACTGCGGAGCGTCCGGCTATTTCCCGGTCACGCCAGTGATGCATCCGGTGACGAAAGCACTTCTCGAAAGCGGAACGCGGGGCTATGCGTCGCCGAACGGCCGCGAAATCCTGGAGAAGTTCTATACGACGACGATCAACACCTATTCCCGGATGAACGTGCCGGAAACGGTCAGATACTGTAAGACCGAGCCGGTCAGAAAACACGGACTCTTTTCCATAATTGACGAGTTCCGGTTTGCAGATATGCGCTTTGAGGTGTGGGCAAGTCTCGGCGGCCATATCGCGGGTCAGATCTTCCTCTACGAACCGGACGAAGGGCTACTTTTCACGAGCGATGCTCTGCTGAACTTTGCCACGCTGACGAAGGAACGGGCGGACTACAGTTCGATCGCTGACTCAATGATCGGGTCAGTGAATGTGAACAGCGAGATCGCACGAACCGAGCGGCGGGAACTTATGCGGATCACAAAAGAACTTGACGACGAACTGAAAAAATCCGGCAGACGTCTCTTGATCTGCTGCGGTCACGGGGCAGTGTCAATTCTCGATGAAAAAGGCATGCTCTCTCCCTATAGTGAACCGCTCTACTACTCGGCAGGATCCTGCTGAGAATCTCTCCTTTTTCCGATTTGGTTGTATTCTGGTATTTTTGTAAGGGATTGTGCAGAGATCTTTCCGTTTATATGTGTTGGGCACGGTTCATGAATGATGTAAAACATTTTATACTATTACAACTTACTATTAGTAAGCGAGTCTAAACGGCCCGCGAGATAGATGTCGGCAAGTTCGACTGCCTGCCGATCCCGGGATGCGTTTCAGCATTCCGAAACCAACAGAATTCACCATCTGGTTGGTCAGATCCACAATAACACACCCAAAAAATCTTTTCATATAATCAAGGGATGAAACCAACCCGCGAAAGTACCCCATGCTTTTGCTTGGCACAGCCTTTATGGTTGTGCCATTCCTCCTAAACCAGCTTTGCTATCTGTTTTTGCGATTTTTATTCTAGTATTTCCGCGAATAATTCCATCATTGCTGTGATGGCATCCCGGTCGCCGATGACAACGGCGGTATCTCCTTCATTCAGGATGGTATCTCCGTCAGGTGATACTACTGCGTCCACTTTTCCCGCACACCGGACGGCAATGACCGAGACGCCGTAGTTCTTGCGGAGCTGGACATCAGCGATCCGTTTACCGGCGATTTTAGCACCTTTCTCGACCCTGATCTGTTCGACCCGTGATTTATTTTTGGACAGCATCTCATTCGCCTGCTTTGCCCGCATCCTGACGATATCGAATCTCCCGCCCTTCGTATTCAGTTTGAGATTTGAATTGATCGGCATCTCGATGTATTTATCATAGATCTCGTTTCTGGCCTGTTTTGCATACAGATCAAAGTCCTGTACCGGGACCTGCTGATTGGAAAGGATCCGATGAAAGATCTGGAGAGCCGCTTCTTTTTCATCCACGATCACTTCATCGGCTCCGAGACGATACAGCTCGGCGGTCTCGGAGATGTACCGCGATCTCGTGATGATCCCGATCTTCGGATTCATTCTGCGGGCGGTGGTGACGATCGCCTTGGTCGTGTCCATCTGCGGGATCGAAATCACGATTGTCTGGGCATTCTTGATCCCGGCAAACTCCAGGATCCCTTCCCTTGAAGCATCGCCGTAGTGGATGTTCTCCCCGAGTTTTTTCTCGGCTGCTACCGTTTCAGGATTGAGTTCGAGAATAAGATAGGGAATGTCCACTTTCTTCAGCGCTTTTGCCACGTAGTGACCGGTAAGTCCGTAACCGACGATGATGACGTGCCCGATCGGGAGTTCATCCTCCATATTCTCGGGAGATGTACTGTATACGGCCCCCTCCGGAACTGGTGAGGGGAAGAACCGGTCGACGAACTTGGGCGCGATACTGATCATGGTCGGCGTCATGATCATGGTCATGATCGAGACCGCGAGAAATATCTGATACATATTATCGCTTAGAATACCACTGGAATGTCCGGTGGCTCCGAGAACAAAGGAGAACTCTCCTATCTGGGAGAGACCGAATGCCGAGAGAAATGCGACACTTGTCGCTATCCCTATTGCCTTGACGGAGACAAAGCTCACCACGATCTTTGCCGCGATCAATGCGGCGGCAAGTATGAGGAGGAAAGGCAGATGCTGGGCGAGGAACGTAAGGTTCAGCAGCATACCGATGGAGACGAAGAAGAAACTGGTCAGGAGATCCCTAATCGGCATGATCTGTCCGACGACCTCATGACTATAATCCGATTCGGAGATGGCAACTCCCGCAAGGAATGCTCCGAGCGCGAGAGACACGCCGTTTAAGGACATGAGCCAGGCGATCCCGAGACAAATGGTCACAATCGAGATAATGAAAAGTTCACTGCTCCGGGTAAGGGCGACCCTTTGCAAAAATTTCGGGACCAAAAAGATGGCAGCGAGCAGGATCACACCCAGCATCCCCAAACCGACCAGGAAGTTCAGCACGGATCCAAGGAGATTGGTCTCTTCCGGGCCTGCAAGGATCGGTGCGAGCATCATCATCGGGACGACCGCGAGATCCTGGAAAATAAGGATGCCGAGTGCGATTTTGCCGTGTTTGGTCGCCATCTGCCCTTTTGTCTGATAGATATTTAATACGATGGCCGTTGACGATGTCGCGACCATCATTCCAAGGAAAATAGCGGTGTTGGAGGGCAATCCCGCCATCTGCAGGGCAGCCCAGACGAGGGCCGTCGTGAGGATCACCTGCAGACCGCCGCCGATCAGGACGATTTTCTTCATGGACAGGAGATTTTTGAGCGATATCTCGAGACCGATGGTGAACATCAAAAGAATGATACCGAGTTCTGCGAGGAGGGAGACCTGCTCTTCGGTGATCAGATGGAGACCAAAGGGACCAACTATGATTCCTGTGAAAAAATACCCTATAATGAACGGGATATGGAGCTTTTTGCTGATAAATAATACGCCGACCGCACACGCGAGCACGATCACTACGGCCATTAGAAAGTCTATTTGAGTAACCATATCCATGTCCTATTCTATCTAGCAGAATAATACTCCGTACTCAGCAAAAAATATACCTGTATTACGATCGAATATCCCGTTCTCTGCATGATCCTGAGAACTTTCTCGATCATTTCGGATGCTGATCCAGATCTTCCGAGGGGAAATCTTTTAACATCCGAATAAGGGATATGTACACCTGATTATGCCGGATACTTTTCTTTCCATTTATCTCAATGACGCGATCAAGACGTTGATCAAAGATGTTCTGAAAGGCACGCTTTCGAACAGGAAGGAGACGGCGTTTCTTCTTTCTCAGGTTCAACAGCAGCGGGAGAATGCGAAAAAACGGAGTGTATATCCAAATATGCCGGTTTTTCTCATCGGGAGCATCACGTCGGCCTGCAATCTTCACTGTGCGGGCTGTTATGCGAGAGCGACGGGTATGTGCGGCGATGCTCCGGCAGGAGCGGAGCCGCTGACCGTTCCCGAGTGGGAGCATATTTTTGCTCAGGCCGAGGAGCTTGGGATCTCGTTTATTCTTCTCGCCGGAGGGGAACCTCTTCTCCGCCGGGATCTGATTGAGGCGGCCGCCCGTCACACGTCGATCATCTTTCCGATATTTACGAACGGTACGCTGATCGATGCAGAGTATACGAACGTTTTCGATAAAAACAGGAACCTCGTTCCCGTCATCAGCATCGAAGGGGGCATGGATGAGACGGATTCACGCCGGGGAACGGGGACCTACGCCGCGATTCTCTCGTCGATGGATCGCCTTCGTGCTGAGAAGATCCTCTATGGAGCCTCGGTGACGATAACGGCGGCGAATCTTGCCGAAGTGACATCGGATAAGTTTCTGGATTTCCTGCGGGACCGGTCCTGCAGGTTGGTGTTCTATATCGAGTATACGGCGATCGATCACGGATCGAAGGAGATGGAACTGGACGCCGCGATGCGTGAGGAGCTGGAAGGTCGGATGACGGAAATAAAGGCCGCGTATCCGGGGATGGTGTTTATTTCATTCCCGGGAGACGAGAAGCATATGGGCGGCTGTATTGCGGGCGGCAGAGGATTTTTCCATATCAATCCTTACGGTTCCGCGGAGCCGTGCCCGTTTTCGCCGTATTCTGACCGGAATCTCCGGAACGTTTCCCTGCTTGATGCGGTGAACTCGCCGTTTTTTGCGAGGCTGATTGACGCGGGGCTTGTCGGCGGGGAGCATGACGGGGGATGTGCTCTGTTCGAGCACGAGGCGGAAGTCATCGCCCTTATGAATAAGGAGTGATTCGGTTACTGGAGGCTACTGGAGGCTGCAGGAGGAGCAGCTTCCGTGCAGGTTCCGCTCGGTGAGCTGGGCGACCTGGAGTTCGAGGTCGCGGACCCGTTCCATGAGGTCGGCATAGTCACGCTCGAGTTCTTCGAGGCGTTTTTCGATGTTTTCTGCTGATGTCATGTATAGGAGGTTGGTGTTTTGGGTCTTATAGGTTGGGTGTGGCGGGGTGAGCCGTCAGGCTCGCCCTCAGCTGAGCAAACCGAAGGTTTGCGAGTGGGTGGGGATCGTACGTTGATTTCGTGAAAGGTCGGGTGTGGATGCATGAGATATTCCACCGCGAATAATCGCGAATCTACGCGAATCGCATTTTCCTTACGCTGTCTTCTTGACCTCGTCGTTTCACTCCTCGGCCGCGTTCCTACGCTGCGCCTAATCGGCTCCGCGTGGTCGGAACGCCAGCGTGGAAAATGCTGGAAAACCCGCGTCGCGGGTTTTCTCTTCATGTTGTCTTGATAGCGTTGAGATTTGGTTTAAAAATCATATTTTCAAGGATGATATCATTTACTTTCTTTACTAATATTTCAATATAATATGTTGCGGTCAATTCTCTATCGGACTTAGCTGAATTCACATTTGCTTTTGGATCAATTACATTATAAAGTTGATTTGCTAACTTTGTATATCCAATACTAATTCCAGATTCAGCATACAAGTTAATATTTGTTACAAAGATTCTCTCATACTCTGAAACATCTAGTTCGGAATGAACAGTTTCTACAATCTCGTTAACCATATCTTCGCTAAAAAATAATGGATAATATGAAAACAATATCTCGCGACTAGTATCTGATAATTCAGACTCTATTTTTCCATATTTTTTCTCAGAAGAAAGTGGTGTATTATATACAGAAATAGGAGGGGCGTTCTTAGATATGTATCTTCTCAGAAACTTCTTGATATCCGTCTTATTAATTTTAGAAACAGATTCTAAAGTTTTGGAAATATTATACATATCAAGGATTACTGATGATTTCACATTTAGAATTCGTGATATGTCCATAATAAGAATATTTAAATCATTAATATTCTTATTATCGGATACTGTTTTTCCAGCTTTAATAGTATTCTCTTTTTCTGAAATCTCTTGCTCGCTCAACCAAAAGAAAAACTTTGTGAAATCAGTACTTTCAATAACATTCTTTTTAATAGTCTCAGTAAATATCTTGATACTTCTATCGATATTTTCTTTCTGTTTGATAAGATGATATTGGAATAAAGCAAATATTATGCTTGCTCCACCAAAAATGGTCATTTTATCTACATTTATTTGAATACCTCCCCACTGGAATACTGCACAAGCTAACAAAAATACAATTGATATTAGAAATGTAGGGAATAAATCGGATAAGATATTAAAAACTGTGAGTCGAATTATACCAAGTAAGGCTCTACCTTTTCTTAGCTTAGATATAAAACAATTCAGGTTAGATAATATATTATTTATATGTAAAGATATATTTTTAGCATTTTTTATTATATATATTATACATGAACACATCCACAAAAGTAAATTCCCTTTAGTAATTAATGTTGCAAGAAGCAAGGACAGAAGAATGAGAATAAACCCAATGATGTTGTTGTTGATGTTTAGGTTTGATGGGATATTGATTGCAAATATTTTTAGATAAGTAAAATATAAGAAAACCAATACGACAAGATAACACAATCCCTCACATATTTTTATGGCAGCTATGAGGATATTCGCTTGTTCTGTCTGCATTAGTGAACTATCTTTGCTATCCTGATTTGTGGTAATACATCCTTCATCATTCATTGTGATATCCTCATTTATTTATGATATGACTCGTTTCTGATACGGAATCCAAAGTATATGTTGTTATTTCATCTTTTGTTAGAATCAACGGAAACCACCATAAATATTTTACATAATGATGGTTTATTGATGGGATAGAGCATAATCATTTCTCATAGAAAACCCGCGACGCGGGTTTTCCAGCATTTTTCGTTCCGCCGTCACGACCACGCGGAGCCGATTAGGCGGAGCGTAGTGACGCGACCGAAGGTCAAGAGGGCGGAACAGGAAAAATGTGATTCGCGGAGATTCGCGATTATTCGCGGTGAGATATCTCATGTGTCCACACTCTGCGAATTTTTTATATTCCCTATTTTTCTTTTAATCAAATCATATACTACCGATAGCACTGGTAATAATTGGCAAGAGAAAATCAATATAATATCTATGACTAAAATGATTTGAAAACTAGTTGATGTATTACTCGTTGATACCATGGGAAGTAGTCCGCTTGCAAGAAAGAAAAAAATAGAAGAGACTGTCCCCGTAATAAAAGAATATATTAATGATTCATTTTTGTCAAGTTTATGAAAATCAGTTTGAAATATACTATCAGAGAGATCTAATTTAGATTTGTAATCATAGATGTCGCCTATCATTACTTTTCGTTTATCATATACTTCATCTGAAACAGATATTATATTTTCTGGAATTTTCTGTAAGACTAGTGAGAAATTACTACATGCTGTATGAGTCCAATAGGGAGTCTGTAATAACCAACTGACTTCACATATGAAAATAAAACCCCATAAGAGTAAAAATAAATTCATATCAGATGTTCCAAAGAACTGCTTCACACCAGCAATTGAAAATAATATTGTCATGACAACTGTTCCAATTAAGCCAATCACTCCCAACTGAACTCTTGCATTATCTTTGAGGGAATTGAATCGATCCAATCCTAATAAATACGCATCACGATTTCGCTGTAATTCAAATTCAAGGGTCTCAGTGTCTAGTTTAATCAATCGTGTTATACTCTTTGGATATTCTTCTCTAATTTTAGTTCTAAATAGCTCTATATTTTTTGAATAAGGTTTTTTTAGCATGGTAATCTCTATAAATATCTGATAACATAAGCGTATCTCAAAATAAATCTTAAAATATCATGTGAGATATCAATCTCTACTCAGTTTATCTATATCTTTGTCGAAACAAGAGAGCTAATACTTACGATGCTGGACTCCGCTTGCCAATTACTAATTTTCATTTATAGTCCCATTTATAGTCCCATTTAAAGTCTCATTCTTCCCCGATAAAACGCCCCACCCCCCGTTGTCAGGATAATATCTGTAAATCTGCCCTCATCCACCCCTGTTCCCCTTTTCGTGCATTTCGTTGATTTTAGATAATTTGGTGTGGGGAACGGGGGAGGGTACTACATGGAGATCGTCCAACGAACTTTTCTCTTTTTCGTGTTTTCGTCCTTTTTTCGTGCATTTCGTGTGATGAAAATTAACGCCCCACCCCGCCCTAACACGAAATCAAAACACACCCAAAAATAGCTCAATATCGAAAAAAAGTATGAGTTGGTTCAGCCGGATTGCAAATCAAAGATTTGGTCGCAAGGCAAAGCCTTGGTCGCAAATCGGAGATTTGCTCCGCTTAGACCGGTCCTATGGACCGGTCCGCCTCGGCTGAAATCTCCCCCTCACTTCACCAGGACAAGCAGTTCCCCATTTTCCACGGGGACATTAGTATGGTTTGCCATCTGTCCTGCCGCGATCGCAAACGACCGGGATTTCTCGGCAAGCGGGTTTCCTTCCACATCAACATCCACGCATACCGTCTTGATCCCGACAAGCTCATCAGAATACCGCGTGATCTCGAACGTTCTAAACTGCTGCGGGAAATCCCTCAGCGATGACGTCTCAACGACCCAGAATCCGTACTCCGGATGCTCCGGATCCGGCGACTCGATCGGCATGATCGTATTTCTGTGGTTATGTCCTGCGACCCACATCAGCAGATTCGAATACTTCTGCAGCTCGGTGATCAGTTCCTCTTGAGAAACCTCGGAGTAGGTACTCCAGCCCGAAGGTGAACCCACCTCCATCGTCGCGATCGGGATATGTGCCGCGATGATCATCAGAACATCCTCTTCCTGTCCTTTCTGCAGCTCCGCCTTCAGCCAGGCAAACCGCTCCTCATCCAGAGAACCGCGGCCGTGTGCCCAGATATCGCCGAGCGTTGAACCGTTCACGGTCGTGTCATCCAGCATGATGATCCTGATACCCTCGACCGGGTCGAACGAATAACAGGCGAAATCATTCGCGATCATCTCTTCCGTATAGCCGTGGCCGAACGGAAGCGAACTCGAGTTCAAAAACTCCTGCATAAACCCGATCCTGGTTCCATTCTCCGCGATCGCATGACGGTCAGCATCTGCGATCACTGTTGGAGCTGACGCAAATCCTGAAGCATTCCCTATCCCGACGATGGCGCCGTTCGGGTCCGATCCATTAAAGACACCCATATAATAGCCGGTAAGCAACGGGTCTCCGGTCGCGAGAACGTCAAGCCGCATATTCGCAACCGTATCGCCGCGATACATCTGGCTTATGTTTTCATCGATCGCGAACACGCCCGTAAAGAACTGATCGTGATTCCCGATCGTCTGATACCAGGGCACGTCCAGACCTTCTGCCGTAAACGTCTTCTGATAATCGATATTCTCCTTCCCGGCATTTCCTCCCGAGGTCGGATCGATCGTTTTTCCGTCAAGAACATCAATGAACCAGCGCAGTTCATTATACTGATCATTGTTCGCCGCATCTCCAAGGGACAGAACAAGATCCAGCTTATTCTCTTTGTTAATGTTGTTGATCGTCTTCACTGCGGCATCCAGCACCTGGGTCGAATACATCGAGACCGGTGAGTATGCCGAAGGGAAGGGACTGAGATAGCCAAGAGCGATCACCTGTTGCGGGGACTCCTCATCCGTGATGTGAATATCCGAGATCGCTGCAAACGAAAGAAGCTGTGTTCCCTCGCCCGAAGCCTTCATCCCACCGGTGATGTCATCTCTCACGGTCATCGGAACGCCCGCACCGTCTGTCCACTGACCAAACCCGTTGTAATGGTAGATGCTGAGATTTGCCGGCGTGATGGTCTGATTCGTTCCCGGACTGACCGGGACCACGGTGCGTTCTGTTGTATTGAATGCTCCTGTCTGATTAACACAGCCGCTGGAAAATACCAGCAGCACCGCGAAAAGTACGAGTATAACTGCCAAAATACGTGACATATTATTACCCTATTTGGATGTATGCGGTATAAAAACGTACTTAAAAAAAAATTAAAAAATCGTATCCAGCATCCGTCCGAAGTACGGTACGAAATCCTTCTTTCGCGAAACGACTCCTGGAAGATGCATCGGCGTCTTTTCCCAGTGCATGGCAGTCATGCTTGCTTCATCAGAAACGGCAAACATATCTGATCCCATCTCCGAAACACTCGTATACAGAGCAATATACATGTCCGGAGCATGAGGTTCACGCAGTTTCTTTTCAAGCGCTGCATAGATCTCCCCGGCATTATTTTTCGCATACTCGTATGTTGGTGTAAGGACCTGGGCAATGATGACGCGTTTTGCCGAAAGATTGTACTCTTTCGTATCGCGTTCGAGCAGTTCATCCTGCGAGACGCCGGAAAGGGACATCCCTTCTGCGATCAGTTCATTTGCGTAGGCGATCGGATCGACGTTTGCGATCCCGGCAAGGAATCGTACCGCTTCTTTGTCCTGTCTGGTCGTTGTCGACATCTTCAGACCGAGCGTGTCGGAAAGAATACCTGAAAGGAGGATACCTGCGATCACTTTTTCCGGGTTGATGCCCGCTTCCATGAACCGTCTTGTAACGATCGTCGACGTCGACCCGACCGGCTCCATATCGAAACGGATCGGCCGCAGGGTCGCCATCGCTCCAAGCCGGTGGTGGTCGATGATCTCGATGATATCGGCCGTCTCGATTCCGTCGACCGCCTGACTGTATTCGTTGTGATCGAGCAGGATCACCGACTTCGCCACATCCTCCATCAGGGAGTTGCGCGAGATCGTGCCGAGCAGTTTGTCGTTTTCATCAACAACACAGGCCGTTCGGTACTTCGAGTTCGAAACGATCTGTTTGACATATTCCATCGTATCGGCTACGCGGACGGTCGGCACGTCTGTCGTCATGATCGTCTCGGCGGGCAGGGTCAGATGGATCATCTTTGCGACCCCGAATGCATCCACCTCGGTCGAGATGACCGTGACGCCCTTCTGCTCTGCGAGACTGAGCAGCCGTTCGCCTACTGGCGCTGAATCAGCGATGATCAGGGCAGCTATCTCTGCCGAGACCAAGGCAAGCTGGGTCGGTTCATCATCCCCGACGATCGCGATATCTTTTTTCGTGATGCGGGAGAGGATCACATGCAGGGCATCGATCGAGATATAGACCGCACCCTCAAGCACCTGATGTTTTTTGACCCGGACCGTCCCGTGCAGGATCCGTGCGAGCGTATCCACGCTCACAGGGGAAACGGCGAGCGTCTCCATCTTCGTATTCGAAACATACGCCCGGGCAAGACCGTGTTCACTTACGAGGCCGATGAGTTTTCCGTCGGCATCGGTTATCGGCAGATTCCGCAGATCATTTACGTCCATCAGTTCGATGACATCGATTGTCGGTGTTCCGGCAAAGGCACTTTCCGGGTGAGTGAATGGGATATCGGCGACCGAGGGTTCGACATTGAGAACAAGGGCGGGTCCTTCAATGCCGAACTTCTCTAAAGCAAACTTTGACTCGGCATTGAGATCACCACAGCGTGCGGCGATATACGTATCCGTGCCTTCCCTGTTCAGAAATGCGGCATACCCAATCACACTGCAGATACTGTCCGTATCCGGGTGCCGGTGACCTAATACATAGATGGATTTCAACTCTTGCCAACTCCCGAAGATATATGCCTATATTTGGGTGGTGAATTAGATAGACTTTTTCCGACCGGGATTTCTCGTCACACAAATTATTAAGACATTTCACCCCGTATCTATTTGGCATCATGCACAAGGAAGAATTACTTGAGCTTCACCAAATATTTTTTGACATAAAGGTTTACTACGAGTCATTAAATCCTGATCTGAAGTTCCCCCAATACAATGCACTGAAAATCACCCCGGACATGGTCAACCGGAGTAAACTCGAGCACAAATATGCAATATTCATTCTCGGTTCCGAGATTGCATCTGCTATGAAGGAGATCGAGACCATCTCCTCTCGCGGTATCCCGACCCGCATGAAAGAGCTTGCCGACCGCACGCTCAAGGAAATGGAATCCGAAAAGGAACAGTAAATAAAATAAGGCGTGGATTCCCCCCATAACCCGCCTTTTGTTTAATCTTTTTTAGTTCTTGATGAATTGGATGCCAATCACCGAGAAGCTCTGTTCGTTGCTGTTCATAACGAGCTTGTTCTGCTGGGAAAATCCGGATGCGGCGATGGTAAAGAACAGATTGTAGTTTAAGCTGCTCGACTTTGTCCAGGTGAAATCGGACGGCAGTTCGGTTCCCATGCTTTTCACGGTGACTTCTCCGGTACCGTCCTCGTTGAAGACCATCGTGTAGTACTCGGTGTATCCGGCATTCACGGTCTGGCCTGTCCATGTCCCGAAGATCGGATCCAGTGCTCCCGGTGTCTCGGTCCCGGTAATGTCAGACGTTGTTATACAGCCCGCGGTGACGAGACAGAGGAACATGATCCCCATGATCAGGGATATAAAAAGAGTTTTATTCATACCAGAAATAGAGTCTGGTATTATATAATCATTTCCTGCCTTCTCGGTCCTGACGTATCAGATAGTCAGCGAGAAGTTTCGGGATCGGGGCCGTCATGCAGTGCCAGTTCGGGGTGCCGTTCACTTCGAGGACGGTATATCCGTCGTCTTCGAGAGGCAGGAGATCGACCCCGCAGTAGTCGATCCCGACTGCCCGTGCAGCTCCTTCTGCCGCCTCGGCCATGTCTTTTGGTATATCGACTGCCTGTCCGCATCCGCCCTGATGGATGTTGTGGGTAAGATGTGCGGATTCGCGTTTTATCGCTCCGACCGCTTCATTGTCGATGACGAAGATCCGGTAGTCCCGGTCGTTTTTCACATACTCCTGCACATAGTATGGCGGTTCTTCTTTGATCTCGTCGACGGAGTTGAACAGATAGATCCCGTTTCCGTCGAACCCGTAAACCGGTTTGTAGACTGCTTTTCCGCCGTGTGCGTCGAGAAATTTCTTGACCTTTTCTTTGCTGTTCGTGAAGCAGGTGGCGGGGCTTGGTGCTCCGGCGCTGAGTATTTTTGCGGTCGTCGTGACTTTGCTTGCACAGACCGCGATTGCCTCCGGGGAGTTGATCACATGATTTTCCAGTTCGAGGGCTTTCAGAAGCTCGAACTGGACCCCGTCCTGTTTTATCCCGCAGGCCCAGATGGTCTCGCCAAAAACCGGGAGGTCGAACGGATCGACGGCGGCAAGGTCAAGAGTAACAAACGGGATGCCCCGTCGTTTGAGTTCGGCCTGGACCATACCGGTGGAGTTATCGGTCGGTGTATCGGTTGGTTTCGGGATAATATGAATCATTAATTTGTGTTTGCTTTGGGGATGTAATAAGTCTGCCGTGATTGTGTTTTGAAGGTCTGTATGCGGATTCGCGGACTCCAAAAAACGTGCGGAAAAATGTGCAAAAAAAAAATAAAAAAATTATGAATACATTCCGTTCGGCAGAGGCGTGGTCTTCGGGACACGTCCCAGTTTGACTACCTCTATCGCTTTCATGAAGTCGCCGTCATCAATCCTCGTCTTATTGTTCCTGACGGCATTCATGCCGGCCTCAACGCAGATGGCCATAAGCTCCGAGCCGTTCATATCCGGCGTGTTCGCCGCGATCTTTTCGAGCGAAACGCTCTTGTCGAGATGCATCTTTCGCGTGTGGATCGCAAGGATCGTCCGCCGTCCTTCCTCGTCCGGGAGCGGGAACTCGATGATCCGGTCAAATCTTCCCGGTCGGAGCAGGGCCTGATCCAGGATATCGATCCTGTTCGTCGCCGCGATGATCTTTACATTGCCGCGGGTATTGAATCCGTCCAGCTCGGACAAAAGCTGCATCAGGGTCCGGTTCACCTCGTGATCTCCGGCAGAATAGGCATCGGTACTTCGGGACCCGCCGATCGCATCGATCTCGTCGATGAAGATGATCGCCGGCGCCTTTTCCCGTGCAAGGGCAAAGAGTTCCCTCACGAGGCGTGCGCCTTCGCCGATGTACTTCTGGACGAGTTCGGAGCCGACTACCCGGATGAATGCAGCGTTCGTTTCATGGGAAACTGCTTTTGCAAGAAGGGTCTTTCCAGTTCCGGGCGGTCCGACGAGGAGAACGCCTTTCGGCGGCTCGATCCCTACCTTCTCGAACAGTTCAGGTTTGAGGATAGGAAGTTCCACTGCTTCCCGCAGGAGGGTCTTCTGGTGATCCAGTCCGCCGATATCCGCGTAACTGACGTTCGGCGCTGTTTCGACTTCCATGCTGGAGATGAGCGTATCGTATTTATTGGGCAGGACCTCGACAAGGACGAACGACTGGGGATGGAGAGCACACTGTCTGCCCGCGACAAGATCTGCTGGGTCAACGGTATCCCCTACCTTTGAGAGGAACTGCGGACCGGTCGTGCTTCTCACGATGACCCGGTCTTCCGTTGCGAGCGATTCGATCGTTCCTATCACGAGCGGAGGCGTGCGGTATTGTTCCAACTCGCCTTTGATCTTTTTTGCTTCGCGTTTGAACTGATCCCGTTCAGATTCCGTTGCCGCGGCCTGGAGTCTCAGCTGTCTGACCGTTTCCCGTAACTCATAATTGCGGCCTTCGAGGGCAATGTTGGTTTTTCTGAGTTGTGCAAGTTCCTCTGACGAAATAACCGGTTCTACGGACATGGTCGGTTTAACCACATCCTGATTGTCATCCTGCCCTGATTCAGTCATAAGAATGCCCTATGATTGGTATATCTGATGAATTCAGTAAAGTAGCTTTCGGAATAAGACCTTGGCGGTTCCGGCAGTTTTTAAAAATACGGTGTTATTCGTTTCCCGTCATTCAAAGACCTCACTTCTTGCCGGATAGGAAAAGGGTTAATGTATGCGAGAGGAAATATAGATGAGTGAGTATATCATGCAGACAGAATATTGTGAGTTATGCGGGGTAGCACTGTCAAAGAAGGGCAGATTAGTGCAGATCGAGGGAGCAAAACCGATGAGAGTCTGTGACAAGTGTGCCAAACTCGGCACCGAAGTCCAGGCTCCCCGTGCTCCAGTCCAGTCGTTCGGCCGCCCGGTGATTACCACGAAGGCCCCTGCTCAGTCTCGCGGAGCTCAGCAGGCGAACCGCAAGCGGGATATGTTCGATTTCATTGAGGGCGATATCGTTGAGGATTACCCCCAGCGGATCGCAACCGCAAGGCTCGCCAAGGGCTTTACCCAGAAGGATCTTGCATTTGTCTTGAAGATGCAGGAGGGTGATATCAAAAAGTTCGAGCGCGGCGACCGTGCCCCGACAGAGGCCGAACGCAAGAAGCTCGAGAAGGAACTTGAAATCGTTCTTCTTGATTCACAGGAAGAGGATGATAAGCTTCAGAAAAGCGGCGTTGCGTCCACGACGCTCGGCGATGTCCTTCAGGTGAAGAGGAAATAATGTCGTCCCCGCTTATTCTTGTAAACTTCAAATCATACCGTGAAGGGGCGGGCAATTCGGCAGGACAGATAGGTTCGGCCGCGGAACTCGTTATGCAGGAGTCAGGGGTGACGATCGGTGTTGCTCCGCAGTTTGTGGAGCTTCACCCGTTTTGCAAACATTATGAGATCCCGGTGTATGCCCAGCACATCGATGCGGTGGAAGGAGCTTTCACCGGACGGATTCCTGCGTTCACTATCAGAGCGGCAGGATGCGTAGGTTCTCTGATCAATCATTCGGAAAGGAGACTCACGATCGCCGAGATCGAGGCTTGTGTGGAGGCGGCGAAGTTCAATCATCTGGAGTCGGTGGTTTGTACAAATAATGTGGCGGTTTCCGCAGCGGCGGCAGCGTTTTCACCGACCTATGTGGCGATCGAGCCCCCGGAGCTGATCGGTTCCGGCATTTCGGTCACGAAGGCGGATCCGGATATCATCAAAAACTCGGTTGCTGCAGTAAAAAGGATCAGCCCGGATGTGAAGGTCCTCTGCGGTGCAGGTATCCAGTCGGGAGAGTGCGTGAAGACGGCCGTCGATCTTGGAGCGGACGGCGTTCTGCTCGCATCAAGCGTCGTGAAGGCAAAGGATCCGGAGGCAGTGCTCCGCGATCTGGTGTCTTTGCTGTAATACCCAAAAAAATAATTTAGATTCCCAATCTCATTTTTTTCAATAGTTCTCTCTAATCTTCTTTCCAACTGAAATTCTCTTTCCCTGCTCCGATCTCAAAATGATATTTGACGATCCCGATATCGAATTTGGAAAAGAATGCGGTAAGCGGTTTTGCGGAAACGGTGTTTCCGTTTTGCGTCAGGATGAATTTCTGCTGATTGGTCGCTGTCGGAGCAAGCATTGCGGCCTCCATACCCTTTTTGAACCAGTCTGCCATCTCCCCTTCGACTTTGCAGAGCTGCATCATGTCCTTTGATTTATGCGGTTTACCTGCTGTTTTGCCATAGCCGAGCGCAATAACGATCTGGATCTTTTCGCCTTTGTTCAGGATGCAGGGTGCCTTCGATTTGCTGTATGTCATCCCGACCCAGCAGGTGTTGAGGCCGAGCTGCTGTGCTTTCAGTACGAGTCTCTCGCCGTAATATCCGCATGCGTCATCGGTCCCGGTCTTCCCGATAAGGGCGATGTAATTTTTACAGTTTTCAAACTTCCCGTAGTGTGCCCGCATGCCGCCGAATGCCTTGGGCTCATCGAGACACAATTGGATATTCAGTCCGCTTTCCCGATTACATTCTTCGATCGCCTCTTCCAGGGAGGATTTTATTTCACCTTCGATTCGCTGATCGGTAAAGCTTCTTACCGCATGACGTTCTTTGATTGCTTGCTGTATATCCATCGTCGTTTTCATCGCCTCCTCTTTTTCTTTGGGAAACGTCTTTTCGTCAGGTACTGACGTTCGACGTGTCGTTACTGTTGATGTAGGTTTGCTCTGATAAGAATGTATAGATAGGGAATGGGGGGTTGGGATCGGGGATGGTGGGGTTAGTGGTGAATTCCTGCATTGAAGGTGATGAAAGTGAATAATTTGGAAATAGTGTTCTGCGGTTAGGGTTTTATCTAGTCTCTAGACCTAAATGAAGAATACAGGTTAAGGTATGCAAATCATTTATGAATTTACTGCAAAATTGGAGAGATTATGTACATAAGTGGAGTAAGCATCAGAAATTATCGTAGTTTGAAAGCTATTGATCTGGCTTTTCATGAAGGAAAAAATGTTATTGTAGGGAAAAACAATTCTGGGAAAAGTAATATCATTAAAGCGATTGATTTGGTTGTTGGAGAAAAATATCCAACTTATCAAACGTTTGAAATGAATGATTTTTATGCTGAGATGAATACTGAGGGGAAACTTTCGCACTCTTCTTCGTTTACTATAATTCTTGAATTGAAACATGGCTCGTCGGATGAACTCTCTTATTGCGAAGAGGAATTATTAGGATACACAAAAAAGATTCCCTATATTAAATGTAGTAATGTTCCAATAATTAATCCAAAAACAAACGATATTAATGATGATTTTCTGTATTATGATGGAAAATATGTGAATGGAGCCCCTAATTATAAAAAAACTGAGTGGTGTACATCTACAGAAATGTCGCTTATGCTTAAAGACATAAATAGAAAAATATTCGTCTACCTGCATGTTGTCCGTGAAGGACACGAATTTGTCAAATATTTTGGGATTATATTGCAAAAAGGTCTGATTTGTCAGTTTATATATGGAATTAATAATAATCTTCGAAATTGTCTCTTGACAAGTGTAATTATTCCAGCTATTAGAAGTCCATACTCAAATCTGAAAATCAATAATTATTCCTGGTACTCTAAACTGCTCAAGGAACGTTGGCATACAGGGAGTCAAGATTCTCAACAAGAACTTATAGAATTGAATGATCAGATAAAATTAGAAGCCAATAATTTGTTTTCTCCGGTAATGAATGATATAAGTGACCTTATTTCTAATACAATAAATGCAAAAAGTGTGAACTTTCGGCTTCTGAATAATAATTCAGCAGACATGTACAAAACAGCATCAATTTATGTTGATGATGGATTTGAAACTGAGTTGGAACATAAAGGAACGGGAACTCAAAGTGTGGTCATCATTTCATTATTTGCGCATTACTGTAAATCAATGCATAAATCTGGTTCTCTCTTAGCAATAGAGGAACCGGAGTGCTATCTTCACCCTCATGCAAGAAGAGCGTTATCATCATCATTTGATTATTTTATCCGTGATGATGAAAGTGATAAACCCAATAACCAGATTATTCTTACTACCCACTCCCCTGATTTCCTGAAAAATACTCCAATGGAAAATATTCAGATAATTCGAAAAAAATCAAAAACCGGCGAATCATACGTCGTTTCCATACCAAAGGATGATTCCTCAATTTCTGCTTATAAGCAGAAAATTGAAAAAATAATTAATTTAAAACATGCTGAAATGCTGTTTGCTGATTGTGTTATTCTTGTTGAAGGTGGAGAAGAGCACCTAATTCCGTTAATTGCAGATTTGGAGAAAAAGAAAGGACAACCGGAAAATCCGTTAGATAAATACAATATATCGGTAGTAAATGTAGGAGGAAAAAGTAATTTTATCGTCTATATAACCCTCTTGGAGAAGCTTGGAATTAATTATTATGTGATTGCCGATTTTGATTATCTTTATGCTGGAAAGGATATTTTGCAATTAAAACCAGATACTGAGATTTTAAAATTAGATGTTCCTATTTCAGAAGGTGAGGATCAACCAAGAAATAAATTGTTAGGATTAGTGCGAGCTTCGATAACAGAATTATCATCAGAACCTGACAAGGGAAAAATTCGTGAAAGAATAACAGATACATCAAGTTATGATGGACAAAAGATATTTAATTCAATAGAGACGACTTGCCTCAACAATGTAGTCACCCCGGAGTTAAAAGCAGTATGGGAATTTCTGAAAGGGAAATACACTAAACCAAAAATAAATCTCTCCCTAATTTTGGAAAACGATAATAAAACTCTAATTCACTTTGTTGAAACAATTCTAAGGGCTTTGTATCAAAATGAACATTTATACATCCTTAAAAAAGGAGAACTTGAAGATTATTACACTGAAGAGGGAAAAAAGATTCCTGGTGGAAAAGAGATAAAAGCAATTGGCATTGCAGATGAGGTCTATATGAATTGGGCTAAAGGGAATACTATTGAGAAATATTTGGATATTTCCGAATATAGGGCAATTGTTCAAAGAGCTATTCGTGATTGTCAAACCTCTTCTTCCTAATATTTTTTGACACCCAATTTACTTGAGTAATAACCTCAATAAAATGGCTGTTCACTCCTTATCTCTCCAAATCATTCATACCATTTCAAGATCAATATGTTCCTAGTATGGTCTCTCCCAAAAAACTCACTCCCGCCATGGAACAGGTCAAAACATTCAAGGAAAAATACCCTGACTGTATCCTTTTCATGCGGATGGGTGACTTTTACGAGACATTCTTTGAAGACGCCGAGATCTGTGCCCGCGAACTCGACATCGTCCAGACCTCCCGCTCCAAAGACCCCGAAGGAAACCCGATCCCCCTTGCAGGCATCCCCTATCACGCAGTCGACCTCTACCTTCCCCGGATGATCCGCAAAGGATACAAAGTCGCCGTCTGCGAACAGGTCGAGGACCCGAAACTCGCAAAAGGCGTTGTAAAGCGGGACGTCGTTCGGGTCGTCACCCCGGGAACGGCGATCGACGCCGACGTCATCCCCGGATCCACCGCCCATTATCTGATGGCTCTGTGTCCTGATGCGAAAAAAACCCTCATGGGTATCGCCTTCCTCGACATCACCACCGGTGAGTTCTTCGTCCGTGAGATCCCCTTCGAGTCCGGATTCTCTGCACTCGCCACCGAAATAGAACAGTACAACCCCCTTGAGATCCTCGTCCCGCAGGGGATCTCCGCCGACCTCATCGCCTTCCTTGCCTCGACCTGCAAGGTCCTCACCCCCGGCCGCTCCGGCCTCTTTGTCGAAGGCGCCGCAGAACTCACCGCAGCATTCGGCGTCTCCTCGCTTGACGGATTCGACATCAGCTCGCCTGAGTGTACGAACGCAGCCGCCGCGGCCCTTCGCTACGCAAAGGAAACGCAGAAGACGAGTCTCCCTCACATTCACGGATTCTCCCGGAAATACTCAAACGACGCGATGATCCTGGACGCGATCACGCTTCGAAACCTTGAGATCCTCAATCCCCTCAGGGGAGATCGGAACGACACGACCCTCTTCGGCTTTCTCAACCGGACAAAGACTCCCATGGGGAGCCGTGTCCTTCGAAGCACTATCACCCGGCCGCTGACCTCGCCGGAAAAGATCAACTGCCGCCTCGATGCCGTCGAATTCTTCACCCAGAGGCCCGTCCTCCTCTCCGGAGTCCGAACCATCCTCTCACGATTCACCGACATCGAACGGATCGCCGGCCGGATCGCCTACGGAAACGCCTCACCCCGCGACCTCCTCGCCCTCGCCTCGAGTCTGAACGCCGTCCCCGGACTCACCGCCGAACTCTGCGGCGCTGAAGGCCTCCTCAAAGACGAACTCGAAAATATCCCCGCATTTGCCGGCATCGCCGACCTGATCCATTCCGCGATCGTCGACGAGCCGCCACTTGTCTACAAAAACGGCGGCGTCATCAGGGAAGGATACAGCAGTGACCTTGATCAAATCAGAAACATCGTCACAAACGGCCGCGACTGGATCGCCGAACTCCAGCAGACCGAACGGGAACGCACCGGTATCCGTTCGCTCAAGATCGCCTACAACAACGTGTTCGGTTACTACATCGAGATCACCAAGGCGAACCTCCATCTCGTCCCCGACACCTACGAACGCAAACAGACCACCGCAAACGGCGAGCGGTTCACCATCCCAGCCCTTCGCGAACGTGAAGCGGTGATGGCCCAGGCCGATGACCGCGTTCTCGCTCTCGAGATATCGCTCTTCGAATCCCTTCTCACGCATCTTGCCGAGTTCGTCCCGGCTCTCCAGCAGGCGTCCCGTTCGATCGGCACGATCGACATGATCGCCGCGTTTGCCGACCTCTCGCTCTCCGGAAACTACGTCCGCCCGGAACTCGTTCCCGGAACCGAACTTCTCATCCGTGACGGCCGCCACCCGATCGTCGAAAACACCGTCCCGGGAGGCTATGTTCCAAACGACACCGAGATGAGTTCGATCGGCCAGCAGATCCTGATCCTCACCGGCGCCAACATGGCCGGTAAATCCACCTACATGCGAAGCGTCGCCCTCATCTGCATCATGGCCCAGACCGGCTGCTTCGTTCCGGCATCCTTTGCCAGGATCGGGATCGTTGACCGGGTCTTTACCCGGGTCGGGGCATCCGACGACCTTGCCGGCGGGCAGAGCACGTTCATGGTCGAGATGTTGGAACTTGCAAACATCCTCAACAACGCGACCGATCAAAGCCTCATCCTCTTAGATGAAATCGGCAGAGGAACGAGCACCGTCGACGGATATGCGATCGCCAGGGCCGTGCTCGAATATCTCCATGGAAAAGGAGGGTCTGGTCCCCGCACGCTGTTTGCGACCCACTTCCACCAGCTGATCGGAATGGAGTCCGAGCTTCGCCGCGTGCGGAACTATCACTTCGCCGTGAAAGAGGATCAGCACGACATCACGTTCCTTCGAAAACTCATCCCCGGTGCAACCGACAGAAGCTACGGTATTCATGTGGCGAAAATCGCCGGCGTCCCGAAAAAGGTCCTGGTCCGTGCATCCGATCTACTGAGAGAGGCCCTTGCCCAGGATGCGTCCTCCGGCGGAACGAAGTACTACACGCAGATGCTTCTAACCGACGCCGAGCCGGCCCCGTCCGCCGTCGAAGAGCGGATCCGGGACGCCGATCCGAACATGATGACCCCGATGCAGGCACTTATGTTTATCACCGAACTCAAAGCGATACTGGAGAAGAAATGAGCCGGGTAAAAATCCTCGACGAGGAGACGATCAGCCATATCGCGGCGGGCGAAGTGGTCGAGCGTGCGGCGTCAGTCGTGAAAGAGCTCGTCGAAAATGCCGTTGATGCGGATGCCCGCATAATCCGGATCGGGATATCGGCCGACAAAACCGGGATCACCCGGATCTCCGTCACGGACGACGGGGTCGGGATGGACTTCGACGACGCTCTTCTGGCGTTTCGCCAGCACGCGACAAGCAAGATATCCCGGCCCGAGGATCTCGACGGGATCACCACGCTCGGGTTCCGCGGCGAGGCTCTCGCAAGCATCGCGGCTATTTCGAAGGTGACCTTCACGACAAAGGAACGCGGCTCTTCCTCACCCGAAGCGGCCCGCGTGGTGATCCACGGCGGCGAGCTGATCTCGCACTCTGCCGTTGGTGCGCCGGAAGGTACGAGCGTTCTTATCGACGCTCTCTTTTACAACACGCCTGCCCGGCGCAAGTTCCAGAAATCCGTTCCAACGGAGTTGTCCCACGTGTACGACATGGTCGAGCGGATCGCCCTTTCGAACAGGAACATCTCGTTTGTTTTGCTGTACAACGGCAAAGAGCGGTTCCAGACCTTTGGGACCGGCTCGTATCCTGACGTGATCGCCGCGGTGTTCGGCTCTACCTTTTCAAAAGAGCTGACCCCGGTCTCCGGCAGTTTCGGCCCGGTGAAAATCGACGGCTGGATCACGCGGCCGGGGTCCGAGATGAAGACGACCCAGACACGGTTTTATCTCTCGATCAACGGCCGGCAGGTGACGTCACGTCAGCTGCAGTGGGCGATTCGCGAGGGATACGGCACGCTTCTTCCAAAAGGGATGTATCCGGCGGTGTTTCTCGATGTCGTCCTCAATCCCCGGGACGTCGATGTGAACGTGCATCCAACAAAGCGGGAGGTCCGCCTGTCCCGCGAGAGGGAAGTGATGCGGTTCATTCAGGATGCGGTCTATTCATCGCTGCACGAAGAGCGAGTCTTTTCTCCTACTCCCGCGCCCGTTCGCGAGATCGTCACGACCCTTCCGGCAGAGATCGTCGGCGAGCCGGCTCCTGAGTATGCAGGTAAACGGAAGATGAATGAGACGAGGCAGGCTCCTCTCAAACAGACGGAGAAGCAGCTTCGACGGACCGAGTCTGCGAATCTGCCGGAGACCGATCTGTTCGTCCCTGAAGTCCTCGGGCAAATTGGGGATACCTACATCCTCGCAAAGAACGAAGTTGGCGACCTGATCGTCGTCGATCAGCATGCGGCCCATGAACGGATCATGTACGATCAGCTGCTCGCCCGCTCATCGTCTGCGGAGGCCGGCCAGGAACTGATCGTTCCACTTCCAATCACTCTCTCGAAAAAGGAGATCGCCGCCCTTCCCGATCTTCTGGATGTCCTCGCCGCCGCGGGATACCTTCTCGAACCGTTTGGAAAAGACGTCTGGATGGTCCGTTCCGTTCCGGTTGTCTCCTCAACGCTCGGCGATCCGGAGATTATTCACGCCATTCTGGATGCGGCGCTGGACGGGGTGGGGAACACCGATGCGGTCCTCGACCGGGTTCTGAAGACCGCTGCGTGCCGTGCTGTCCTCAAAGGGAACACGCCTATGACGATCGAACAGATGCAGCGTCTCTTACGCCAGCTAATGGCGACAAGATCACCGTACACCTGTCCTCACGGACGCCCGACAACGATCGTTCTTTCGAAATCGCGGTTGGCTGGGATGTTTCTTAGAACGTAATTCGAATGAGAATTGCGAGCGGAGCGAGTTCATCGCGCCGGTGATTTTCTGTGCAGTCGTTAGTCGACTGCACATTAGAAAATCGGCGGGTCGATTCATGTCCTCATGGAAGGCCGACGACGATCGTTCTTTCGAAAGCACGATTGGCAGGGATGTTCCTGAGAACGTGAATTGATTAAAAAAAAAGGTTTACCGGGTAATGCAGCATTCTGCACCCCGATCTTTTGTTTTCAGCTTGCTACAGGCGTTTCCTCGCTTTCAATCCTCAGCTTCTTCGTCTTCCAGCCTCCGCGCGTGTAGAAGAACAGGTCGAAACAGAACATCACGACCGTTCCGCAGACGACTGCATACCAGATATACTGGATCGAATACCCGCTGAAGGCGAAGAATATGGCAAGACCAACCTGCACGATCAGCTGGCCTGCAATGGCCGAGTACATTCCCGGACGCGTCATACCGGCACCGTTCATCGCAAATCCCATTGTCATGGCGATCGCCACGAGGAAGTAGGAAAGCGGAACGATCTGCATAAACATGGTCCCGTCCGCGAGCGATTCGCCCGTCGCTCCAAAGAACTTCAGGAACTCCGTCGCAAAGATCAGATAGAGCGCCGCGACACCAACCATGAACACCGCATTGATTCCCGCGGCATATTTTACCGCCGTCACTGCCCGCTCCACTTTCCCGGCTCCGAGATTCTGACCGACCATCACGGCGACTCCTGTACATAGTCCCATCACAATGATCAGTCCCATCATATCCAGCCTCAGGCAGATACCGTATGCCGCGACCGCGGCCGTCCCGTAAACAGCGATGATCGTTGTCATCGAAAGGAACGCAACACTCCTGATGCCGCTCTGGATCGCCGAGGGTATCGCGACCACCGCGATATCTATGATAAGCTTCGGCTCGAACGTGAACTTTTTCGGGAACCTGATTGGGCTGTCTTTTCTCGAAGGGAGAAGATACATCACGCCGATCAAAAGGAGTGCTCCAATTGCCCGCGAGATAAGGGACGCATAAGCCGAGCCCGCGATCCCGAACGCCGGAATGGCTCCAAGACCCTGGATCAGCGTAGGATTGAGGAAAATGTTCACCACATTGACCCCAAGCATCACATACATAGGTGTCCTTGAATCCCCTGTGCTCTGGAACACCGTTGTCAGTGTGATTAAAATGACCATCACAAACAGACCCATCAGCATCGGGGTAAGGAATTTCGCTCCTTCCGCCGCGACATCGGGGTATGCTCCCATCAGCAGAAGCAGATTTTCTGAAAAGAACATACCTATCACTGCCAGAATCGCTGAAAATGCGAGTGCCAGATACAGGGAATGCAACAGGATAACCTGGATACGTTCATACTTCTCCGAGCCGTATGCTCTTGATACGAATGCCGCCGTGGCCGTCACAATACCAAAAATCACCGTGGTGAGGACCATGAGAACCATGATACTCATCGTACCGCCCGCGATGGACACATCCCCCAACTTGCCGATGAAGTACATGTCCACCACTTCCAGCACGCTCTGAAGAAGATTACTGATAATGATCGGCAGTGCCACTATAAACAGGGCTTTACCGACCGGTCCTTCAGTAAGGAAATTGCTGGAATTCTTCATCGTCACAATATCATAGTAAAGGGATTTGAACGATAATAAACCTTAATGGGCTCTCACACATGTGGGTAGATACTTGGATTTGAAATCGGGATATTTCATCAAAAAAAGAATTACTGTGATTCGGAATGTTCCGTATCTTTGTGCTTTTCCGGGTCCATATTGTCGCTGTTCTCTGTTAAAAACGACGCAACATTCCTGTCTTCACGCCCGAGATAGATCATAGCGACCGTAAGTCCGAGGATAACGATCGTGGTTCCGATGATATCGATAAACGTCAGATCGGTTACCAGAAGTCTTCTGACCATCGTTGTGACGCCCGCTATCAGAATCGGTCTGACAAGTACGCGCCCTGCACGCACATAGGACTGGACCATGTCGATCAGGGTCGCTATAACGATGATCAGGAGGATACCCTGAAGCACATTCGTCAGAGCATACGGGGTTGGATTTTCCAGAGCCAGACTGATCATCTTCAGGGTTTCGATTGTTCCAATAAGGGCGGTAATTATTAAAAGAGCTGCAATAATGACGTAAATTGCAATCGTCACCAGGCTGCATCCTTTTACCAGATAATGCTGGATCCGCGGAAATATATCCATATCTGCCATGTTAAGTATAATACAGTTCAATTTCCAAGTCAATAAAACAATTCCTAAGACGAACCAGAACTAGTTGGATCAAATCGACACCTCTAAATCTGAAAAAGTAGTAGTTTATTAGCACAGTCACTTAGATGGGACTCAACGGGTAAGTAAATAAGAAATTACTGCTCCAATATACTCTTAGATTCATTCCGTAAGGGATTGGAAATGGAAGTGTAAAAGCGACATATTTATATGTTTATATGTCATTCTATTACCGCTGTTTCCTAGATGAAACACAAGGGCCAGTAGATCAGCCAGGCAGATCGTCGGACTTTTAATCCGCAGGTCGGGGGTTCAACTCCCTCCTAGCCCGCTTCACGCCTTCGGGTTTTTTGATAAGGAACATGTTTATAGCATGTCTTATCTCATTTTATTCGATGCGTGTATATTCATCCATTACCACACCACCGGCGAATGTATTCCCATTGGGCCATTCACAAGCCAAAGAACCAGACTTTTAAAAATTGAACCAGCTACCTGACATAATCAGCAGCAAGACACCGTATTCACACGAATCTGATTAGGAGCTACATGACAAGACTCAATGTATTACTACATGAGATGGTCCCCGACCATCAAATCATGACCGACGAAGACGTAAAAGCTCTTCTTGTAACCTTCGACATCTTGGAAGATCACCTTCCGAAAATCTATCATGATGACCCGGCTGTAAAAGCCTGCGGCGCAAAACCAGGAAACGTCATTACGATCGTAAGAAAAAGCCAGACTGCCGGCGAAGCCACGTCCTACCGCCTTGTCGTAAGAAGGCCTAAAAAATAATCGGAGGAAAAGATCATGATCGACAGAAGTGTATTATCAGGCGCGTACTTTTCCCAGGAACATGTTGCCCGCCACCAGCTGGATTCATATAACAATTTTGTCCAGTATAACCTCCAGAAAGTCGTAGACGAACAGAGAGTCGTCGAGACTGAAATCGTTAACAGAGGAAAGAACCAGGAAGCCGTATGGGTTGAACTGGGGAAGATCCGTGTTGAAAAGCCGATCGTCCGCGAAGCAGACGGATCGCAGAGCAAACTCTATCCGGCCGAAGCACGCTTAAGAAATCTTTCCTATGCAGCTCCGATGATCCTTGAGATGACTCTTCACCAGGGTGATAAGGTCTATCCGGTCCAGGAGACCACCATTGGTCAGCTTCCTGTAATGATCGGCAGCCAGGTCTGTAACCTTTGCGGCCTTTCCCAGGAGGAGAGGACCGAACAGGGTGAAGATCCAAGTGACCCCGGAGGATACTTCATCGTCAACGGAACCGAGCGTGTTTTAATGACCCTCGAAGATCTTGCAAGCAACAAGATCATGACTGAGTTCACCGAGAGATACAGTGAACAGATCCACGTATCCAAAGTATTCTCCCAGTTCAGAGGCTACCGCGCTCTTGTCGTTGTGGAGAAAAATAAAAAGAATCTCCTTGACGTCTCCTTCCCGAGCGTAGCCGGTCACCTGCGGTTTGCAGATCTGATGCGCGCCCTGGGACTTGAATCTGATGAAGATATCGTATCCGCTGTTTCCCTTTCGGAAGATGTCCTTACCTACATGATGCAGAACCTCGAAGAGAGCGACTGCGCTACCGTCGAAGACGGTGTCATGTACGTCGGTAAGAAACTCGCCCCGAACCAGACAAAGGATTACCAGAGAAAACGCGCAGAATTCGTTTTAGACAGCTACCTTCTCCCGCACTTAAACTACTCCATTCCGAGTACCTTGAAACCCGGAGAGGAAGGCTACGAAGTGTATGCGAAAGACGTCCGTATCGCGAAAGCAGAGTTCCTCGGCAGGATGGCAGAGGCATGTTTCGATCTCGCTCTCAATAAAAGGAGGATCGACGACAAAGATCACTACTCCAACAAACGCCTGAAACTTGCAGGTGATTTGATGGAAGATCTGTTCCGTATCTCGTTAAACAGACTCACCCGTGATGTCAAGTACCAGCTTGAACGCGCGAGCATGAGACACAGAGAACTTGCCATTGGAACCGTCGTCCGTGCAGATGTCCTGACCGAACGCCTTATCCACCCGCTTGCAACAGGTAACTGGGTCGGCGGAAGGACCGGTGTATCCCAGCTTATGGACCGTGTTGACCACATGTCGGTCATCTCTCACCTTAGAAGAGTTATCTCCCCTCTGTCCAGATCCCAGCCTCACTTCGAAGCTCGTGATCTGCACCCAACCCAGTGGGGACGTATCTGTCCGTCCGAAACTCCGGAAGGACCAAACTGTGGTTTAGTGAAGAACTTTGCCCAGCTTGTTGAGATCAGCAAAGGGACTGACGAAGAAGAAGTCCTCCGCGTGATCCGGGGTATGAAGATCCAGCCAATCAGGAGCGAATAAAATGGAAAAGAAAATGGCACGTGTATTCGTGGACGGCGCTTTGATTGGAAAAGTCGATGATGCCGCAGGATTCACCAAAAACTTCAGAAATATGCGCCGATCCGGGCATCTCTCAACTGAAGTCAATATTTCATACAAAGATTACAGTAATGAGATCGTTATCAATACCGACCGTGGACGGGCCCGCCGCCCCCTTATCGTTGTTGAAAACGGTATCCCCGCAGTCACCCCCGAAGATATCGAGATCGTCAGATCCGGTGCAGAGGACTTTATGGCCCTGGTTTCCCAGGGAAAGATCGAGTTCATTGATGCTGAAGAGGAGGATGACCTCTTCATCGCTGTGCAGGAAGAAGACCTGACCACTGACCACACCCACCTTGAGATCGACCCGTCCCTTATCCTCGGTATCGGAGCAGCACACGTTCCGTTCCCGGAGCACAACGCATCGCCGCGTGTTACGATGGGTGCAGGTATGATCAAACAGGCATTAGGATTTGCTCAGGCAAACATGAAGCTGAGACCCGATACCCGCGGTCATATGCTCCACTACGCCCAGGTCCCGATGGTCCACACTCAGGCTGCCGAGCTTATCGGTTCCGACAACCGCCCGCAGGGTCAGAACTTCTGTGTGGCCATCATCTCCTACGAAGGATACAATATTGAAGATGCACTCATCTTCAACAAAGCCTCGGTCGAGCGCGGAGTGGGCCGTTCCCACTTCTTCAGAACCTATGAAGGAGAGGAACGCAGATATCCCGGAGGACAGGTCGACAGGATCGAGATGCCCGAAGAGGATGTTCAGGGCTCCCATGGAATTGGGTCCTATGCAAACCTCGACATTGACGGTATCATCAATCCGGAGACCGTTGTCAATGAGAAGGACGTTCTCATCGGCAAGACCTCCCCACCGCGTTTCCTTGAGGAACCGACCGGAGAACTCATCGCCGTTGAAAAACGCCGTGACACCTCCATCACTATGAGAAGTAACGAGACCGGTGTCGTTGACACAGTCATCATCACCGAGTCCGAAAACTCCTCCCGCCTCGTCAAAGTCAGAACACGTGACCTTCGTATTCCGGAGATCGGCGACAAGTTCGCCTCCCGTCACGGTCAGAAAGGTGTCTGCGGTCTTATCACTCCGCAGGAAAATATGCCTTTCACCGCAGCCGGTATCGCGCCTGACCTCGTCATCAACCCGCATGCAGTTCCTTCACGTATGACCATCGGCCATATGCTTGAGATGATCGGCGGTAAAACCGGTGCTCTCGAAGGGTCCCGTGTCAATGCGACCTCGTTTCGAAAGACCCAGGTTGAGAAGATCTTCGACTCATCCTTTTCCCAGGATCGTCTGTTAAACGACAAAGAGATCGGCAAAGACGTGAAGTCCAGCAAACTGACCCGTGAACAGGTCATGAGACACCAGCTTGCGGAAGCAGGATTTGCCCACAACGGCCGTGAAGTCATGTACGACGGCATCACCGGACGCAGATTCCAGGCTGATATCTACATGGGTGTCATCTACTACCAGAAACTCTACCACATGGTATCTACCAAGATGCATGCACGGTCCAGAGGTCCGGTCCAGGTTCTTACCCGACAGCCGACCGAAGGACGTGCCCGTGAAGGAGGTCTTCGTTTCGGTGAAATGGAACGTGATGTGATGATCGGTCACGGTGCTGCAATGGCACTCAAAGAGCGTCTCCTTGATGAATCTGATGCAGTAAAACAGTACGTCTGTGCACGCTGCGGAATGATCGCCATGTACGATGCAAAGCAAAAGATGACCCGCTGCCTTGCATGCGGTGCAGAAACTGATATTTACGAAGTCGAAATGAGTTACGCATTCAAACTTCTCCTTGATGAGATGAAGAGTATGGGTATAGCTCCCAGACTGAGACTGGAGGATATGGTATGACATCGCCAAAGAGAATCGGCAGAATCGAATTCGGTATCCTTTCACCGAAAGCAATTCGCGACATGAGTGTCTGTAAGGTCATCTGGCCCGACACCTATGACGACGACGGATTCCCCTACCCGAAAGGTCTCATGGATCCGAGTCTCGGTGTTATAGATCCGGGACTTCGCTGCAAGACCTGTGGTCAGAAACAGGGTGACTGTCCAGGTCACTTTGGTCATATCGATCTCGCGAAACCGGTTATCCATGTAGGATACACCCGTCTGATCAGAAAACTTCTCCGTGTCACCTGCCGTGACTGTGGCCGGCTTCTTCTTGATAAAGAAGAGATAGAACGCTTCTCAGCACTTGAAGACGACCCCTACTCAGCCGAGACCATCGGTGAGAAGGATATCAAGAAGGAACGTATCTGCCCGTACTGCGGTGATCAGCAGTTCAAGATCAACTTCGAGAAACCGACCTCATTCGTTGAGATTGTCACCGAAATGGGTGAAGACGGTAAAGTCCGCAAGTCGGAACGCAAACTGACCTCAGCCGACATCCGTGAACGCCTCGAAAAGATCCCGGACGACGATCTCCGTCTTCTCGGTATCGACCCCGTCGTAGCAAGACCCGAATGGACCGTTCTTACCGTCCTCCCGGTCCCGCCGGTAACGGTCCGCCCGTCCATTATTCTTGAGAACGGTCAGAGATCCGAGGATGATCTGACCCACAAGCTTGTGGATATCATCAGGATCAACCAGCGGTTTAAGGAAAACCAGGACGCTGGTGCTCCGCAGCTCATTATCGAAGATCTGTGGGAGTTACTTCAGTACCACGTTACTACCTACATGGACAATGAAGTCGCAGGATGCCCGCCGGCAAGACACCGGTCCGGCAGACCGCTCAAGACCCTTTCCCAGCGTCTGAAAGGAAAAGACGGCCGTTTCCGCGGATCCTTATCCGGTAAACGTGTCAACTTCTCTGCCCGTACCGTCATCTCCCCCGATCCGAACCTTTCGATCGGTGAAGTCGGTATCCCGCTTGCGATCGCAAACGAGATGTCCGTTCCTGTAAGGGTGACCAAACAGAACCTTGAGGATATGCGTGTCCTGATCAGGATCGGTCCAAACAGACCGACCCTCCGTGATCCCTGCGGTGCGAACTATATCAACAGACCTGATGGCCGCCGTATCAGACTGATCTCCGGTGAAGAAGGCAACTGTGATACCGTTGCAGAAATGATCGAACCAGGATGGAAGATCGACAGACAGCTGCGTGACGGAGATATCGTTCTCTTCAACCGTCAGCCTTCTCTGCACCGTATGTCCATCATGTCCCACCACATCAAAGTCATGAACGGCAGGACCTTCCGCCTTAACCCGGCAGTATGTCCCCCGTACAACGCAGACTTTGATGGGGATGAAATGAACCTGCACGTTCCTCAGACCGAGGAAGCACGTGCTGAAGCGGAACTTCTCGTTGCCGTTCAGGAAAACATTCTGTCCCCGCGTTTCGGCGGTCCGATCATCGGCGGTCTTCACGACCACATCTCCGGTATCTTCCTGCTGACAAACCAGCTGAAGTGGTACACGAAATCCGAGTTCCTCTATCTCCTGAAATACACCGAGATGGAGCACCTTCCCGAGCCGGGCAAGGTTGAGAACGGTATCCCCTACTGGAGCAATAAACAGGCATTCTCTGAGATCCTGCCAAAGGATATCAACATGTTCTACAAAGCAACCTGTTGCCGGAACTGTGATCCCTGTACCAAAGATACCTTCTGCCCGAACGATGCCTTTGTCAGGATCGTTGACGGAGAACTCCTTACCGGAACCATCGATAAAAAGTCTGTCGGAGCAATGGACGGAGCAATTCTGAACAGGGTCATCCGTCTTCACGGTAACCAGCGTGCAAAAGAGTACATCGACGACCTGACGAAACTCTCGATCCGTGCGATTATGCTTTACGGATTCTCGTATGGTATCAACGATACCGATCTCGGTAAAGATGAATACAAACAGATCCGTGACGTGCTTGATACCGCAGAACGTGATGTCGCAAACCGTATCAATATCTTTGAACAGGGACACTTAGAACCAATGCCGGGAAGAACTCCTGAAGAAACTCTTGAAATGCAGGTCATGAAAGAGCTGGGTAAAGCCCGTGACCGGACTGGTGATATCGCATCCCGTCACTTAGGTTTCGAAAACTCAGCTGTGGTCATGGCCGTTTCCGGAGCTCGCGGTTCGATGCTGAACATCGCACAGATGGCTGGTTGTATCGGTCAGCAGGCGGTTCGTGGTGAACGTATCGTTCGTGGATATGAAGACCGCACTCTCCCTCACTTCAAACGCAGTGACAAAGGGGCGGATGCACACGGATTCGTTCGTAACTCGTACAAGTCCGGTCTCAACCCGACCGAGTTCTTCTTCCATGCAATCGGTGGTCGTGAAGGTCTTGTGGATACTGCAGTTCGTACATCCCAGTCCGGTTACCTCCAGCGCCGTATGGTCAACGCTCTTCAGGATCTGAAGGTCGCGTATGACGGTACTGTTCGCAGTACCGGCGGCAAGATCATCCAGTTCGTCTATGGTGAAGATGGTACCGATCCGGCAAAGTCCGCATCCGGTCTGCCGGTCGATGTGAAAGGTATTGCCGAATCCGTTCTTAAGGAGGAGATCTAAAATGGTTCCAAGCAAAGATAAGATCGAGGATGTTATCGAGGATGTTATCGAAGAAAGTCCCGTAAAGACCTCAAAGAAATCCCTGATGGAAAAGGTCGAAGAAGTCCTTGAAACAGAATCGGCCGCGGAGATTCAGGACGAGTCTGCAGAAAAGAAACCGCGGGCAAAGAAAGCAAAGAAGACCGAAGAGGTTGTTGAAGAGCCAGAATCTGCCATCGCAGCAGAGCTTCACACCTGGGATCTTCCAAAAACGCTCTTTGAGCAGGTCAAAACCTGGCTTGAAGGCAAATCCGAAGAGGAGCTTGAGGCCATCAATCTCGTCAGCCTGAAGTCCCGCGTCCGCAGACTTGTTGATGAGAACATGCCTGTTTCCACAACTACGGAGCTCACGAAGATCCTCACCTCAAAGCATGATGCCGGCAAGGAAGTATCCGACGAGAACTTCGAAAACATCGTTACCAGGATCAATACCGAGTACGAACGTACCCGTGTCCAGCCCTGTGAAGCGGTCGGTATCAATGCTGCCCACTCCATCGGTGAACCGGGTACCCAGATGACCATGCGTACCTTCCACTACGCAGGTGTAGCTGAAATCAACGTTACCCTTGGTCTGCCGCGTCTTATCGAAATCATGGACGCCAGAAAAGAGCCGTCAACGCCGACCATGACCATTTTCCTGGATCCAGACTATCGTCAAAGCCGTGATAAGGCTCGTGAAGTCTCCTGGAAGATCGAAGCAGCTCCCCTTCACGAGTTTGGAGATATCGAAACCGATATCGCAGAGATGTGCGTTCTTGTTCAGATCAACAAAGATGTCTGCAAGAAGCGTAAGATCCCTGTATCCGAAGTTCTTGCCCGTGCTCCGCAGAAGATCAAAGACAAGCGTCACTACCGTGACTTTGAAGTTGAGATCAACGAAGCGGATGGTATCTTAAAGTTCCTCCCGAAAAACGAGGACTCATACCAGAACCTGTTCCAGCTCGCAGAACATGTCCGTCAGGTCATTGTTCAGGGTATCGATGATATCAAGAGGGTTGTCGTTCGAAAGGAAAACGACGAGTACATCCTCCATACCGAAGGATCCAATATGAAAGATGTCTTTGAGATCGATGGTGTAGATTGTACGAGGACCCGTACAAACAACATCTCCGAGATCGCAAGCACACTTGGTATTGAAGCTGCTCGTTCGGCTATCATCTTCGAAGCATTCTCCACGCTGAAAGAACAGGGTATCGCGGTCGATCTCCGCCACATCATGCTTGTTGCAGACATCATGTGCATGGACGGAGAAGTCAAACAGATCGGTCGTCACGGAATTGCCGGAGAGAAGGAATCTGTCCTTTCCCGTGCAAGTTTCGAAGTCACGGTCAACCACCTGCTCGATGCGGCGGTTGCTCACGAATTCGATGAACTTTCCGGTGTTACGGAAAACGTCATCGTCGGTCAGCCGATTCTTCTCGGTACCGGTGATGTCAAACTGATGGTCCGCCGCGTGGCACCTCAGTAATCTTTTTTTTATCATGGTTATTCCAGAACTCTTATCTCCTGCGGGTTCGCCCGATGCTTTGAAAGCTGCCGTATTTGCCGGATGCGATGCTGTATATCTCGGCGGAAAACTCTTCGGGGCACGCCAGTATGCGACCAACTTTTCGAATGATGAACTGAAAAACGCAGTTTTGTTCGCTCATCAGTACGGCGTCAAGGTGTATGTGACCGTCAACACGCTTGCATACGATGATGATATGCCGGTGATCGCCGAATATCTCCGGTTCCTCTCCGATATCAGCGTCGACGCGATCCTAGTCCAGGATGTCGGCCTCCTTTCTCTCGCGAGAGAGATCGTACCTGATCTCCCGCTTCATGCAAGCACGCAGATGACGATCCATAACGCAGCCGGTGTCCGGTTCGCCGCCGAGCATGGGATCTCGCGTGTGGTCCTCGCCCGCGAGCTTTCGATCGAAGATGTAAAGCTGATCGCCGAAGCAGCGAAAGAAGTCGGCGTTGAGCTGGAGATCTTCGTTCACGGAGCGATCTGCTACGCATATTCCGGACAGTGTCTTTTCTCCTCAGTTATCGGCGGAAGAAGTGGAAATCAGGGGGGATGCGCTCAGCCGTGCAGAAAACCCTATTCCCTGCTTGCAGACGGCGAGCCCATTCCTACGCAGGGCGATTATCTTCTTTCCCCGCGTGATCTGTGTCTGTATCCGTATCTCGAAGAGATCTGCAGTGCAGGTGTTGCCTCGATAAAAATCGAAGGCAGGATGAAGACCCCTGAGTATGTCGGAATCGTTACTGATGCATATCGCCATGGACTGGACACTATCGCTGAAGGCAGAGAGTTCATTCCTGAGAATGAGACGATGGAAGACCTCGCCTTTGCGTTCAACCGCGGGTTTACGAAAGGATATCTTTTCGGAGACAAGTGGGGCACGTTCATCAATGCGAAAAAGCCGGATAACCGCGGTGTCTTTGCAGGATTTGTTTCCGGGCTCGATGAGTCCCGCGGCAAGGTGATCGTCAAGATCGAAGGACCTGTCCCTGATACGGGAGACGGTCTGGTGTTCAAGATCGCCGGCCGCGAGACCGGATTCGCACTGAATAAAGAGCCGTATATCTTCCCGGAAGGGGATGCCTACAAGATCCCTGCCCCGGATGATGTTGTTCTCGGCAGTGAACTGTGGATCACCCGCCGGATGAAGACCGAACGAAAAGCTGCGGCGATCCTTGCAAAAGCATCCGGAGGACGGATCCCTCTCGATATCGTTGTTTCGCTCGACAAAGCAGGAAGGCTCACCGTCTCCTCTGATTCGATCGAGGTCAAAACCGAGATGCCGATGCTTGAGGCTTTGAATAAGCCTGTCTCAAAGGAGTCGGTCGAGACCCAGATGCGAAAGACCGGAGGCACACCGTTTTACATCAGAAACCTTACGATGAAATATGACGGAACGATGTTTCTCCCAATGAGCGTCATCACCGATCTTCGCCGGAGATTTTTGGATGAAGCGGCGCTCGCCAAAAAACCTGTCCGAACTACCCGCCCGTATCAGGAGAAAGGCTCTGGGGTCCCGGAGCGGACTGTTCCGATCGTCCAGATCTATACGGATACGGTCGTCGGGGCAAAAACCGCCCACTCTTCCGGTGCCGGCCAGGTCGTGTATGAAGGCGTCGAGGAGATCTATGATCTCCCGATCATCTACAAGCTGCCGAGGATCGTTCATGAGCATGAGATCGCTGAGGCATTTTCCAAGATCCCGGCAAGTGCTGCCGGCGTGATGGTCGACGGTGTCGGTGCTGCCGAGCTGATCAAGGGCGTTCCAAAATACGGAGGCTCGGGTCTCAACATCACGAATGCCCGCTCAGCCATGACCTACGGAAAGAGCTGCCGTCAGGTCTGTCTCTCGCCGGAACTTTCCGGAAAACAGATCAGAACGTTGATGGAGCAGCTTTCCGCATATGCTCATCCGCCGAAAACCGAGGTCATTGTTCAGGGCAGTCTTGAGGTGATGATCACCGAGAACTGTATTCCGGCAACTGCGCAAGGGTGCAGAAGCTGCAATCAGTCCTGGGCGCTGAAGGATAAGACGAACCGGATATTCCGGGTCAGGACCGATGCGCAGTGCAGAGGTCATATCCTGAACTCTTCCGAGACCTGTCTGATCGAGTATGTTGGAAAACTCGCGGCAGCCGGCGTTTCTGTCATCTCGATCGATGCACGCGGCCGAAGCCCGGAGTATATCCGGCGGATGACAGCTATATACACGGCGGTCGCTTCAGGTGACGGCGATCCAAAAGAATTGAAAGAACAGATAAAAGATATCGCGTCCGGCGGCATCACAGCAGGACATTACCTGCGTGGTGTCGTCAGAGAATAATTCTCTCTCTTCTTTTTTTGAACAGCCGTTATTTTCTTATTATGATATGCTGGAAGTAGAGGATATTGAATTTTGTACATTATATTTTATTAACATCCTCCTCAATTAACGAAAAAATATTTATTGATGTAAGGATGAATATTGCATGTCGATAACCTGTCGTCAATGATGTCTGGTAGAGAGCAGTTCCCAAGGCCGGCATCATTCATTCGTGGATATCGTACACATATGTTCTCGGCTGATCGTCGTATCTGCTTTATGGTGCATGATTTTTTCCGAGTACATATTCCGATAAGAGGTACGTTCTCTCCTCTTTCGCATAGATAAACCTTGCGGGATGATAGTTCTACACCAGCGACTTCCCGCGTATTTTTTTCAGGTTCCTTATGATGCCTGCAAGTTTGTCTGTTTTTCTCGAAAAAACACCCCTCATGTATATTAAATTTAATTAACTTATTCAAAATATAAGTCATAATATATTTATGCTGATACTAACGAATATTGATGGTCTATAACCTGTCATACGTGGCGCGTCTATTATAGAGTCAGCTAGTGCGGGCAGTATGACCATATTCCCGCATGTCCATAGAATGGTGTCAGACGAATGGAACGTTGGTTCTATCTAAAATGTATTTTTCAATCTGAGGGATTCCCACATGGTATTGAGTACAATGTATCCGAAATATTCCACGAGAAGAGAGGAAAAGACTGTTGTCATGGAGCAGAAACTCCTGAAAAAAGTCTCCCATCTTCTCTTAGATACTGCACGTTGTGTTGGTTGTGGTATCTGTGTTGACGCATGTCCAAAGGAAGCTATTTCTTTAGGCATGGTCGGTGCATCCATCCGCGGTGCAGCCTGCGGCGAGGCACCAATTTCTGTTGATCCTGCAATATGTTCATACTGTGGTGTCTGCACGATTCTGTGTCCGTTTGATGCACTTCTTGTAGAGGTTGATGGTGAACCAAGCCTCCCGATTCTGGAGCAGGAAGGTTTCCCCGAGTATGACTTTACTGCTGAAATCAGCGAGGAGAAGTGTGTCCGCTGTACATCCTGTCATGAGGCTTGCCCGCATGATGCTATTGTCCGAAACGTGCCCGTTTATGAAGGCGAAGTTGAGGGTGGAGTGCAGCGTCAGACCGCACTTGGCGGTGATGTCGTCTTTGCTGTTGATGCTGACAAATGTACTATTTGCGGTATCTGCGGGACATTATGTCCGGCACTCACGGTTGCCAGAGATTCGTTCTATCCAGGTACGATGAAGCCGACCGGTGAGGTTCTCTGGGAGGAGGAGTTATGTAATGCCTGTCAGATATGTGTGAATGCCTGTCCGGCGAAAGCGCTTTCCGTAGAACGTGCGGTACCGGATGAGCAGAAGCTTCCTGGCTATGTCTCCATCGACAAATCCGAGTGTATCGCCTGTTCGTGGTGTGAACATGTCTGCCCGAGCGAGGCCGTTACAATCACGAAATTCTTTGAAGGCGAACTTATTGTTGATGCCACGAAGTGTCCCGGTG
>Ga0265295_1001532_pt1 | contig 40485 bp, 39 predicted proteins | sample Munlansysbiofilm_FD_192503 | JGI IMG/M metagenome (GOLD analysis project Ga0265295, IMG submission 192503) | Leachate microbial communities from a municipal landfill in Southern Ontario, Canada - Methane capture system biofilm | ecosystem: Engineered > Solid waste > Landfill > Unclassified ... | reverse complement strand
CAAGCTTTTCCTGAATATATAAAAATAAGATTGATATTAATTATGTTTGAAAAACGCTATCATGCAAAATTGTTCAAAATGGAATTATACCTGCGGAATGTGAGTGATAATATTCATTTGCTTAGGATTCTTTTTAGCAAGCTTCATGAATTTCTTATCAGCAAACTCGGATACAACAACGCAATACTTTATTATGTTTACTCGTAGCGTTCAGAAAAATCACTTACATGGACAAATTTACCCTTCCTGATATTGTCAAGTTTTTTCAAGTATTCCTGACTTGCTTCCGGTTCCTCGGATATTACACTTTCCATGAACATCTGTACTTGTTTGCTCATGCTCATACCATGTGATTTACACAGGGCAGAGAACTCCTTATACGTATCTTCATCCACATTGAATGTCTTTAATACCATTGAGATCACACCATTTATTTAATGTTTAATAACCTTATTTAATGTTTAATAACCTTATTTAATGTTTAATAATCTTATTTAATGTTTAATAATCTTATTTAATGTTTAATAATCATTTTCATCCCCCATACAGATTAAGTTTTTTCAATTAATCATAAATGATACAGGTTATTTAAGCATGATAGAAAGATTCTGCTTTAAATAAGCTGCAACGCAACATCTCCGCCAAAGGCGGCACAGTCCAACACCACTGAATAAAAGCAAATGAACTAACAACTCATACTAAACAAAAAATCAAAAATCACCTTTCACTCCAGAGAGTTGACGTTCATGAATTCATATTCAAATTATATAAATATTCAATATATTAAACCCACACAAAAACACTAAATCAATCCAGGACCCTATAACAGCACATGTTCATCTTCGGCCACATCGGTATAACCCTTGGCATATTCATGCTGCTTAAAATGCATCCTTCCTTCTCAAAGATACCTATAGACCTACGCCTGGTAGTCCTGGGTTCTATACTACCTGATCTTATAGATAAACCCCTCAAATTGTTTATCTTTGCAGATTCCATGAGCAGTGGCAGGACCTATGGACACACACTCTTATTCTGCCTGCTGCTATTTCTGGGTGCGATCTACCTCTGGAAAAAGAAAAATAACAGCGCTGTACTTGTCATTCCAGTGGCTTCCTTTTTACACCTCATTCAAGACCGTATGTGGATGACACCAGAGACACTGTTCTGGCCTTTAATGGGATGGGAGTTTCCCAGGGGCAGCTATTCCCCAAGTATAATAGACTATTTCCTAAACATGTTTTCAAGTTCATACACACCAGCAGCAGGTTATGTCTTTACTTCAGAACTGCTGGGTATATTGATATTGGGTATTGCAGGAATATTTTATATAAGAAAGTACTTCACAAAAAACCGTAAACTAAATTGTGAAAGCTGAATGGATTTATATAAACAAAAATTATTTAGTAACGTAAATATGGGCAGGACCATGCAAAAAAAAACATACATTCATAAAACAGCAAAGCTCTACGGATCAAGTAATCTTGGCGAAGGCTCGGTGGTGCTTGAAAATGTCGTCCTTGGATATCCACAGCACAGTATCCTTATGGAGATAAGAAAAGCCGGCATCGAAACAGATGAATATGAATTTCCAGGAACTACAATAGGGAACAATGCATTCATAAGAGCCGGTACTACGATATTCAGCAATGTCAGAGCAGGGAATGATTTTAAGACAGGACATAATGCCATGATCCGGGAGAATACCATAATAGGGGACAATGTACTCATTGGTACCAATGTCATAATCGATGGCAACATCAGCATAGGCAACAATGTCAGTATTCAAGGCAATGTGTACATCCCCACACATGTAAGCATAGAAGATAATGTATTCATCGGACCTTGTGCGGTGCTTGCCAATGACAGATATCCCATAAGAGGAGAGTACCACCCGGAAGGACCAATACTTAGAAAAGGTGCATCAATTGGAGCAAATGCCACCATCATACCTGGTGTTGAGATAGGAGAGGGAGCAATGGTGGCTGCAGGGGCACTGGTCACAAAGGATGTACCTGCATGGAAACTGGCAATCGGTTGTCCTGCAAAGATAGTTGATCTTCCTGAAAAACTGGAACTTTTAAATAATATATAAACCAGATACATATAAAGATATATTTACATTTACCTGATAATAGAGAACCGTGATATCATGATACCAATTGCAAGACCACAGCTCGATGATGCTGAGCTAGAAGCAGTAAGCGATGTGCTACGCTCAGGAATAATAGCTGAAGGGCAGCGTGTAGCTGAGTTTGAGCAGGCTTTCGCTGAATACACAGATACCGAATATGCAGTTGCAGTTAATTCAGGCACTGCCGCCCTGCATGCTGCTTTACTTGCTCATGGAATAGGCAAAGGTGATGAAGTAATCACCAGTTCCTTTAGTTTCATAGCCACTGGAAATTCAATTCTTTTCACAGGTGCAAAGCCTGTATTTGCAGATATAAAGGCCGATACGTTCAACCTTGACCCAAAGCTCATCAAAGAGAAGATCACCCCTGCAACAAAGGCCATTATGCCTGTGCATCTCTATGGCCAGCCTGCAGACATGGATGCTATGAGCGATATTGCAGAGGAGCACGATCTTGTTCTCATAGAAGATGCATGCCAGGCACACGGGGCCACTTACAATGGTAAAAAAGTGGGTTCGTTTGGTACCGGAGCATTCAGTTTCTACCCGACCAAGAATATGACCACCAGCGAAGGGGGTATCATAAGCACCAATGACAAAGAAGTGGCAGACAGGGCACGCATGATACGCTCACACGGTTCAAAAAAGCGTTACCTGCATGAGATGCTCGGGTACAACCTGCGCATGACGGACATCTCAGCATCCATCGGAATGGTACAACTCAAAAAACTTCCGAAGTACACATCCAGAAGGCAGCACAATGCAAAATTGCTAACGCAGAGCCTCAGAGATATCGAAGGGATACAATGCCCCACGATAAAAGATGGATGCAAACATGTTTTTCACCAGTACACTATCCGTACCCAGAATCGTGATGCACTTGCAGAACACCTCATGAACAAAGGAATCGGAACCGGCATATATTATCCCATACCCATTCATAGGCAACCATATTACAAGGAACTCGGATACAATGATAGTCTGCTGGTGACAGAGAAAGCTTCCAGGGAAGTGCTCTCCCTGCCAGTACATCCAGGTGTTACAGATGAGGATATTGATATCATAAGTACTGTTATCAGGGAATGGAGTGATTCAAAATGTTAAGGGTTGGAGTGATCGGTGCCGGAGCCATGGGAAAGAACCACATACGCATCTATAGTGAAATGCCGGATGTGGAACTTGTAGGCATCTCGGACATTGACAGAGAACTTGTGGAAGAACTTGCTGAGCAATACCAGACAAAAGCCTTTACAGATTACAAGGAGCTGCTTGCCCAGGGACTGGATGCTGTGAGCATTGTAGTCCCCACAAAGATGCATAGACAGGTGGCCGTTGATGCCATTGAGGCCGGTGCACATGTGCTTGTGGAAAAACCAATTGCTGATACCGTTGAAAATGCAGATGCCATCATAAAAGCTGCTAAAGACAAGAAACGTCTGGCAATGGTCGGGCACATAGAAAGATTCAATCCTGCTGTAATCAAGCTCAAAGAGATAATAGATTCCGGTCTGCTGGGAAAAATAGTATCCATATCCACAACCAGGGTCGGACCCTATAATCCCAGGATAAGGGATGTAGGCGTCATACTGGACATCGGTGTACATGACATTGACGTAATATCATACCTCTACGGCAGACCTGTTAACCAGGTATATGCTGTTGCAGGAGCAGATATTCACTCCTTTGAGGACCATGCCACCATACACATGCGCCTGGACAATGAATTTTCAGGACTTGTGGAAGTTAACTGGCTGACCCCGCACAAGATCAGAAAGCTCACAGCTGTGGGTGTTGATGGTGTTGCCTATCTTGACTATATCGACCAGAGCGTGGAACTTCACGATAGTAACTGGGTAAGAAAAGCAAAGATAGAGTCAAAGGAACCTCTTAAGAACGAACTCCAATATTTCATTGATTGTATTAACAAAGGAAAAAAACCTGAACCTTGTGCAACGGACGGAAAGCATGCTCTTAAAGTCAGCTTGGCTGCCATTAGTTCCTACAAGGAAGCAAAATTAATAGAGATTAAAGAGTGATGATATGAGCCAAAGACTTGAGAACATACTAAAAAAGAAAGGTGCCATCAAAAAGATAGGTGTCATAGGCATGGGATATGTTGGTATTCCTGCTGCAGCCCTGTTTGCTGATTCGGATAAATTCGATAAGGTATTAGGATTCCAGAGGGATTCTGCTTCATCGGGTTACAAGATAGAGATGCTTAACAGTGGTGAGAGTCCCCTTAAAGGAGAAGAGCCCGGACTTGAGGAATTGCTGAAAAAGGTAGTTGATGCAGGAAAGTTCGAATGTACACCGGACTTTTCAAGGATAGCCGAAGTGGATGCAATTACTCTGGCTATACAGACACCTTTTGCAGATTCAAAAGCACTGGAACCGGATTTTGGCGCACTTAAGGAAGGCATCCGTAATGTAGGCAGATATCTGCAGCCAGGTATGCTCGTGGTGCTTGAATCCACCATCACGCCTGGAACCACAGAAACCATGGCAAAGGAAATACTGGAAGAGGAATCCGGCCTTAAAGCAGGAGAGGATTTCGCACTGGCACATGCACCTGAGCGTGTAATGGTAGGCATGCTCCTTAAAAACATCCGGGAACACGACAGGATAGTCGGAGGGATCGACGAGCTAAGTACACAGCGAGCCATTGAACTCTACACTCCGGTCCTTACAAAAGGTAAGATCATACCCATGAGCTCCACAGCAGCCGAGGTTACCAAAACAGCCGAGAACACCTTCCGTGATCTGCAGATAGCCGCTGTCAACCAGCTCGCTCTCTACTGCGAATCCATGGGCATAAATGTCTACGATGTCAGAGCCGGTATCGACAGTCTCAAAGGCGAAGGTGTAACCCGAGCCATCCTCTGGCCCGGAGCCGGAGTGGGTGGCCATTGTCTCACCAAAGACACATACCATCTGGAACGTGGTGTAAAGCTGGGATCCGAAAAACTCGACTACCCCGAGAATACCGATTCCATCTATGTCCTGGCAAGAAAAGTGAACGATTTTATGCCAAAACACATGTTCAAGCTCACACAGGATGCACTCTCACAAGTTGGCAAAGATATCAAAGGCTCAAAGATAACCATCCTTGGCTGGGCCTTCATCAACGACTCCGATGATGCCAGAAACCCTCCATCTGAGCCATACTACGACCTGCTAACCGAAGCCGGTGCCAGTATAACAATACATGACCCCCACGTTCTGGAATATCCAAACCTAGAGATAGAAAAGGATCTGGAATCAGTTCTAAAAGATGCGGATCTTGTGGCTATTATGACTGCCCATTCCGAATACTTCAAGCTCAAACCCGCTGATCTAAAGGCATTAATGGGTAAAAGCAAGCCTGCTATTGTAGATGGCAGGAACGTTATCGATCCCACTGTTTTTATTGATGCTGGGTTTGCTTACAAGGGCATTGGAAGAGGGGATATGAATTAACACATTCTTTCAACCTTATCCAATGCGAAAATGCTAAAAACTAGAAATATTTGTGTAAAAAATAAAATTAGTGAGGGACCAAGGTTGATCACTCGCTTATGATCATACCGCTGTCCATCCACCATCAACACAGACGATCTGACCTGTCATATAACTGGAATTATCTGATGCCAGGTAAACAAGTAAACCATCCAGCTCACCTGTTTTGCCGATTCTTTTCAGAGGACATCGTAACCTAACATACTCTTCAAAATCCTTATCAGAAAGGAGGTCCTCTGTCATCTCTGTTTCAAAGAAACCGGGGCCTATGGCATTAACGGTTATCCCGTAGTCTGCCCACTCGTCTGCCAGTGCTCTTGTAAGGTTCACTACGCCTCCCTTTGATGCATGATAAGATGCGATCGGAGTTTGAGTATTTCCTATTTTACCAAACATGGAAGCTATGTTGATCATTCTTCCGTAGTTGTGCTCTTTCATCTTTCTTGCTGCATGCTTTGCAAAGAAGAATACCCCACGAAGATTTACGTGAAGCACTTTATCCCATTCGTCCTGGGTCAGATCTTCTGCCGGCGTTAAAGATGAGGTTCCTGCATTATTTACAAGGATATCTATTTTCCCAAATTCTTCAACAGTGCGATCAATTACATTTATTACTTCGTCTTCGTTTAAAACATCACATTTTACCACCAGACACTTTACACCGATCTTCTCCAGTTCTTCCTCAACTTGTTCTAACTTTTCAAGTCTTCTTGCAGTAATCGTAACATTTGCCCCGGCATTAGCTAATGCCTTGGCAAACTGAATCCCCAGTCCACTGGAAGCACCGGTTACAATCGCAACCTTGCCACTTAGATCGAATATATTAGTTTTCATATAATTACCCCCAATTTACTTAACTTGCTTTGTTTTTGTTCTTATTATCCTATATGATAATAGTGTCACATATTATGTTATATAAATATATAAACATGTGTACTTACCATATACATGCATGTATTTGCAGTATGTGTACGTTGAAATGAATTAAAGAAAATGACCGGCATGGAAAATGCCTTTGTCATTGACAGCAGGAATGTCATACATCCTGACATGTTTATTCCTGGTCATCCTTTCTCTTTTTTCGTTGAAGATTCACAATTACCAGTATGGCGAAAAGAATCTGGGCAATTGTCACCCCGATTCCGTTAGCTAACAGATCATGCAAACTAGCGGTACGTCCTGGTACAAAGGATTGGTGATATTCGTCCGTGATTCCGTAGATAACACCAAGCAGCACCGCAAAGATTGCCGCATATCTTCTCAATATAATGTTGTCAGAGTTTTTAAACGTAAGATGCAGTAGTAGACCAAGACCAAAATACAGGACTATATGGGCTACTTTGTCAATATTTCCATACGCATACTTCGCAATATCAATCAAAAAATCCATATTAAGATATGTTGCAATATCTGCCAACTCATACAAAATGGGTATTTTAAATATCGAAGAAGGAATATTTATGTCAGACTGGGAAGACAGATAAAATATGAATCCTGCATATAGTATAGTAAGCATGATGAAAATATTCTTCTTATTCTGAATGAAACCAAGTTTCTTAATCTGACTATAATCAAATGATAGTATGCGGGAAACTAAACTGAGCAGAGCCTGCAAAAAATAAAGAGCATGAAGAACCAAATAAGCAATATACCTGTTCTTGATTAGATTACGCATATGATCTTGCCTTTTTCGATGGGATTATAAAATATGTCTTGTTCTGAAATGATTGCAAAGTTGAAATTTCTATTTGGCCATTCTATTTGGCCATTTAACCTATGATATCTTCCAGACCATTGTAAAGTTCCATATCTGGCTTGAAACCTAGCTTCTTTGCCTTTGATATATCAGTGTAGCTGTCCTTTATGTCACCTGGCATCGGGTCCCTGTATTCGATATCCATGTTTTTGTCAAAGATATCCAGAACCATCTGTGCAAGTTCATTGATACTTGTGACCTTGCCGGTACCTACGTTGTAAACTTCACCGTTATCCCCTTTACCATTGACCAGCAACTGGATCATATTGACAACGTCATGAGCTGAAACAAAATCCCTTGTCTGAGTACCATCTCCAAAGACAATAGGAGCTAGATCATCCCTGACACGACTTATGAATTTGGATATGACGCCAGAATAGGGGTTTGAAGGATCCTGCCTGGGGCTGTATATATTGAAGGGTCTGATACAGACCGACGGCAGATCATAAGCCTTACTATACATACAACAATACCTTTCACCGCAGAACTTGCTGGCACCATACGGTGACATGGGATTTTGAGGGTGCGCCTCATCAATTGGAAGATATTCAGGATTTCCATAAACAGCTGCTGAACTCATGTAAATGAATCTTTCAATGTTACCGGCACGTGCGCCTTCAAGCAGGTTGAGAGTTCCAAATACATTGTTATCAGCATCAAATACCGGATCATCCATAGACTTTGCCACGCTTATCTGGGCTGCTGTATGGATAATGATATCATGTTTTCCTGCCAATTCTTTTGCTGCAGGTGATCTGATATCTTCTTTTATAAAATCTACATTGTCAGGAACTGAAGGTGTTTTTCCTGTGGAAAGGTTATCAAGGACCGTAATTTCATAATCATCCTGCATCAGGTCCACAACATAGCTTCCAACCTGGCCAATACCGCCAGTAACAAGAACTTTTTTCATGAATCTATGACTGTATGCAAAATATATTAAATTACTCTATAAAAAATAGTGGTGTGTGACTAAAAAGATATTTCCAAGCTCAGTGTAATAACATTAGAACCAGGAAGATAAGTTTAAAAGTCAGGCTAAGCCTTCGGAAACACTCCCAACTGTTGCACGTTGCATACAATGAAGGGTGCAAAACATTTCTTCACGAGCAAAATTCTCATAAACATATATAGGACTACCACACATTGAACATTTTTTCTCTACTAATTTCATTATACCACCTTAAATAACCAAAGACATAATTTACAAATCAAAGCATTGGTTATATAATGACAATAACCCAATTGCCATTTGAATATTGAAGATAATACTATATAAATTTATGTCTGATGCTGAAAATAATGCTCATAATGAGGTATTAAAAGTTAGAAAACCAGCATAAAAACTTATTATTTTTTCATTAGCTCCAGCATCTTTTTTGCCAGGAGCGGTTCTTTTATGAAAATATTGTCTAATTAAAAAGGAGTTTTTGTAGCTAATTAGACAAGCTCATATATTAATGCTGCATTATTTCAGATGGATAAAGTAGCACAATGGTTCAAAGACTGGATGAAGGCATGAAAGACAAAAAGATAAAAGGCATCATTTTTGATATGGATAATACACTTTTTGATTTTGTGAAAGCTAAAATTGCTGCCTGTACGGTCATTGTAGAGTACATTGGAACAGGCGACCCTCATGAACTCTTTTCTTATTTTCGAAGAGGGAAACATGGCTTTGAGGACATTGAGAACATCAGCGATTATCTTGTAGCATACAAAGTATACTCTCAAGAGAGATTTCATGAATGCTGCACAATATACGAGAGAGAGAAGATCAACACCATTGAACTTTATCCGGATGTGAAAAGGACAATGCTCGACCTGAAAAACATGGGGTTGGATATAGGCATTCTCACAGATGCTGAGAAAAAAAATGCTAGTGCAAGACTTAAAAAAGTTGCTTTGTGCGGATGTTTTGATTCACTTTTCACCTTTGATATGACAGGATGGAAAAAGCCCTCCCACAAACCTTTCATGCATGCGCTTGATTCAATGGGACTTGAGGCTCATGAGACTGTTTTTGTAGGAGATAGCCTCAGTCGGGATATTAGCCCTTCAAAAGAACTTGGAATGCTGACAGTCCACGCTATTTACGGCGACTGTAATCCTTCAGCCAGTAGCCAGCTTGCAGAAGAAATACCAGACCATGTGATTAATAAGTTCAGGGATCTGCTCACTATAATTCAAAATGGGAACACGTATTAATATGACAGAATATGACGTTGTTGTGGTCGGAGCCGGCCCCATTGGCTCTACGGCTGCAAGATATGCCGCAATGCATGGTGCACGAACACTGATGCTTGAAGAACACTCGTTCATAGGAAGCCCCGTTGGATGTACAGGACTCCTAAGTACCAGGGCAGTAAGCGAATGTGATATTGAGCCCTCTGATGATTTTGTACTTAATTCCGTAAGAGGTGCCTTTGTGTATCCAATGAACGGATCATGCCTCCCCATCGATGGTAAAAAGACGAAGGCATACGTTGTTTCCAGAAAGATATTCGATCGCCGCTTAGCTGGGATGGCACTTGAAGAAGATGTTGAGCTCTGCTTGAACTCAAGGGTCAGTGCTATCGAAAAAGCAGATGGAAAACAAAAGGTGTCAATAGTCCGAAATGGACAACCTGAAACCATTAAAACAAAAGTGGTCATTGGTGCAGACGGTGTTCGCAGCAAGCTTGCAAAGATGGCCGGGCTTGGAAATGTTACTAAAGTATTATCAGGGATACAGGTAGAAGTGCCTTACCGTTCAGATGACATTGATTTTGTGGAATTGTTCGTAGGCTCACAGGCACCTGGTTTCTTTGCATGGGCGGTTCCTGTGGACGAGAATATATCCCGCATAGGAATGGCAATTGACCCCGGACACAAAAATGCTGTGGTGGCAAAGCAGCTGTTAGATAAGCTGTTGACAAATAACTCCCACATTTCCTCAAGATGTAGCGGAGGAAAACTTGACCTTGTGATGGGAGGAATTCCACTTGGACCCCTTAAGAAGACATATGCGGATGGATTACTTGTAGTCGGGGATGCTGCCGGTCAGGTTAAGCCCACATCCGGCGGAGGAATATATACAGGCGCGGTCTGTGCCAAGATAGCAGGGGAAATAGCTGCAAAGGCTGTTGTTGAGGAAGATTATTCAGCGAATTTCCTTTCAGAATATGACAGGAGATGGCGGGCTAAAATTGGAAAGGAACTTGCCATGGGAATGAGAATACATCGGTTCATTGGTGGTCTTAAAGACAGTGAGCTCGATGAGCTTATAGGCTCAATGAACAATCCTGCTATACTTGACACCATAACACGTTATGGGGATATGGATCATCCCTCAATACTCATAAAGAAAATGCTACATCCTTCAAGATCGGTGCATATGCTAAAGGTCTTCCGTGCATTTGCAAAAGCGGTTATTTGAATGAGAACTGTTCAGTCTAATAGATGCTTACACCCTTTACAGAATCAAGTTTGAGCAATTCTTCCACAATGCTGCCTGGAACCTTAGTGTCTGTGATTATAGTGAGCTTTGGTTCAGTGACAAAGAAAGGATCATCTGATACTGCTTGTCTGATACTGATATTGTGCTGTGCTATAACTGTGGATACCTCAGAGATTATACCTTTATGAAAAGCATCGTCCGGAGAAATTATAACGACACCCTGACCCATAAGAGGTGCCACATCACGAAGGAAAGGTATGGATCTTACATTCTGGAAGATCTTCTTTAACAGTTCATCGGAAAGTATTACTTCGGTAGTTGAATCCACAACACGTCGGTCAACACCTGCTTCCCTGGCAAGCTGTGTATGTGCTATCTCTATTGTACCTGAGGTAACCTTACCCCCATCACTGACCTGAAAACCACGTTCAAAAAGAACTTTTAATACCTTTTGCTGGGCAGGGTATTTTTCGAACTTACTGAGTAATGTGCTCCACATATTAAGCATGTAATCATTTAAATTATAAAGATTTACGCTTAGGTTGATGTGCTGCAAACTAATTGGATATCAAAGAATTATGAAAGAAAAGACATTTTAAGTATGAGATAGTCTAAGGTAGTCTACAAATAATCTTTCAAAATAGACAATAATTCGGAATAAAATCACTTTCCAATGCGATTTTATAGTATCGACATTATCATTTCTACAATTATTCATAAACTCCGTTATTTTGACGAGTTAACCAAAGGAGGCATTAAATGAAAATATATAAGGATTATGACGATCTTCCAAAGATAAAATTGCCGCTTGGGCAGGAGGTTAGTATCAGCGACAGCACAATCAGGGACGGGGCACAGATGCCAGGTATCGTTATGAAGAGCCAGCAGAAGTTCCAGATATACAAATACCTGCATGAGATAGGTATCGAAAAACTTGAATCTTTTGTATATAATGACAGGGATCGCAAGGCTATCAAGCTCATGATTGACCAGGGATACGAGTTCCCTGAGATCACTGGTTGGGCACGTGCAACACCTGCTGATATCGATATGGTCCTCAATATTGATAGTATAGAAGAGACCGGCATTCTTATGTCAGTTTCTGATCCGCATATATTTGATAAAATGGGACTTCCAAGCCGTGAAGCAGCTGAGGAAAAATACCTCGATGCACTTCAATATGCAGTGGACCATGGTCTTCGTACCAGGGCTCACGTCGAAGACATGACCCGTGCTGATAATTATAATTTCTCTTTCCCACTTATTAGTAAGATAATGGACATTGACCCTGAATGTACCATACGCATATGTGACACCATAGGATTTGGTGTACCATTTATGGGTGTTGATGAACCGTTTGGAATACCAGCCATAGTCAAACATCTGAAGGAAGAACTCAATGTAAAGAATATTGAAACACATTGTCATGACGACTTCGGTCTTGCAGTGGCTAACTCCATTGCAGGATACTGGCACGGTGCCAACTGGTCAAATGTTACTTTCCTTGGAATAGGAGAGAGGTCAGGAAACGCGGAAATGGAAAAACTCCTCCTTTTCCTTGCAAGACGTGTAGAAGGATTTGAAAAATATAACCTTGAATCCCTGGTCGAGTTTGCAAAGTTCATGGAAAGGGAGATCGGTATTCGCATACCAAGGAATAAATCTGTTGTCGGGAAAAACGTATTTGCTCATGAGTCGGGCATTCATTCTGCAGGTGTCATCAAAAACCCCTTCACATACGAACCCTATCCACCTGAGGTAGTTGGCGGAAAGAGGATATTTCTCATAGGCGATTCCTCAGGTATTGAGGTATTAAGGTACAAGGTCCAGGAAACACTGAACGAGCTGATGGAAGTACAAATCGAGATCGGTAAAAATGACAAGCGTCTGCGGGACATCCAGGCAGACATACAGAAGCTCTATAATGATGAAAAGAGGGTTTCCTGCATATCTGATGAAGAGATCATGGCTTACGTAAAGAAATACTTCATGTTCGACCCAATAGTTAGCAAGGATATGAACCGCAACGACGATGATGATGAGAACGGCTACAATGAGCCTGAAACTACAGACAGCCCCGACATTACGAAAGTTCATATGCATGATATTATAGATTAATACGAAATCATGCAAACAAGCTATTGTGCTTGCAACTTATAGATATGGTGGAGATTTCCACCATACAATTATTTTACTATAAAAAAGATTACATGGCTCCTTCAGAATCCTTGATCTCAATTATATCCGCCACGGGAGCATTTCTTTTAACTGATTCTATTCCATTCATGCAAGCAGCTTTGCTCGAATATGCCTGGCTGGCTGCGATTATTTCTCCATTTGGAGCTTTTAGTCTGAATCTATAGTTTCCACTCTTGTCTATGAACACTTCAAATTTTGGCATCTTATCACTTTCTCCTTTAATGCAAAATTGGGAAAATATACACTAACAATATTCCCCCAATAGACATTATATGTATCTACTAAAAAAGTTTGTGATTTTATGCCCTCGTTAAATAGAGTATGTGCAATGCTTATATCCAAAATGAAAAAAGTGAAAACAGATTAACGAAAAAAAGAAAAGTGATGAAATGAATTATTTCATCTCAACTTCAACATACTTTGCAATTGCATCGGTCATCTGACTCATCTTAGCATTGCCACCAAGATCATATGTCAGGTATTTACCTTCTGTGATTACTTTTTCAGTAGCTGTGAAGATTGCTTTTGACTGCTCTTTCTCGCCAAGGTAATCAAGCATCCACGCACCTGCAAGGATCGTTGCAACAGGGTTGACCTTGTCCTGACCTGCATATTTTGGAGCTGAACCGTGTGCAGGTTCGAACATTGCGTAGTTGTCACCGATGTTTGCGGAGTAGATAAGTCCGATACTTCCCACAAGTGCAGAGCATTCCTCACTGATCACATCCATGAACAGGTTTGTTGAAAGCAATACCTTGTTGTTGAAGAGCTGTGGGTTCTTGATAAGCTGCTGGGCAATGTTGTCAATGTGGTATTCCCATACCTCAATGCCATCGTAATTCTTCCCAGCTTTCTCTACCTCTTCAAGGAAAAGACCGCAAGTCCTTCTCAGGATATTGCTTTTATGGATGGCAACCACTGCATCGTAGTTTCTTCTCTTTGCTTCTTCAAAAGCATACTTTGCCACATTTGCACTGGATGTACGTGTGATCTTTCGAATAGCTATTGATACATCTTCTGTCAGTTTTACTTCCTCACCAATGTACATACCCTCTGTTCCTTCTCTGACGCAGACAAAGTCCACATCACCGAGTGGCTTTGGAGTGTTTGGAAAAGTCTTTATCGGTCTGACATTTGCGTACAGATTGTATTTCTGCCTGATAGATACTGCCACACTTCTTGGTGCACCTACTATTCCAGGAGTTGTTGTAGGGCCTTTGTAACATGCATCTGAACTTTCAAGGAGCTCCCATGTCTCATCAGGAATGAGTGAATCTCCACCATTCTCTTCCCACCAGCTTGCTCCCGCATCACATGTAATGAATTCTACATTGCTGTTTGCAGCATTTGCTACCTTAAGCATTGCTTCTACAAGATCCGGTCCAACTCCATCGCCTTTTATAACTGCTGCTGTTTTAGTCATATTTTAACCTTCTAAATGATTATACAAATGATAGATAAAGAGCAATTTGCTTTGTTAACGACTCCATTATATATATGTCATACCCAGGCATAGGGCACAGCTCATTTCGAATTGATATACCCTGTGCTCTTTGCTAAATTTAATAACCTTAAGATAGTCACGGAAAAGATAAAGGTAAAACCAAGCAAAACAACTACAAGGACAATAGTCCTTTCTAAAGACAGATCTGTATAGAACAGCATAACAGAAGCAATGGATATAATGATCATCTGCCCAATCAAGGAAAGCAAACTGAGCCTGATATCCCTGTGCCTTAAGAAGATACCCCGATTCATCAGAGCATATTAGTATTGAAGTCATTTATAGATAATTACCCACAAAATTTGAATTTAACAACAGTATCATTTTACATAATGATAACATACATATCGATATGACACAAAATTTTCCTATCACCGACGAGCACATGCACATAGACCCACGAGCAAAGGGACTAAAAGCGGTCAAGGAATTCCAGAATAATGGGGGGACACACATTTTTCTTGTAATGAAACCAAGCTGGACCCTTGGGATCAGAGTTACAAAATCTGAGGACCACATCGCAGTCTTTGAAGAAACTGTTGGCATTTCCCGGCAGATAAATGAAACAGGTGTTACATCATTCCCCGTACTTGGAGTACATCCGGCGGAGATCACAAAGCTCACCGAGTATATGGATCTTTCAAAAGCTGTTGAAACCATGAAAGGCGGACTGGACATTGCAGCTGGCTATGTGGATAAAGGACTTGCTGTGGGACTTAAGAGCGGACGACCGCATTACCCGGTAAGTCAGGAACTGTGGGACGCTTCAAATGAGGTCATGGAATATGCATTCACACTTGCAGCTGATCATGACTGTGCTGTTCAGCTTCATACTGAAACTGTACAGGAGCCGGAACTTATCGACATAACGCAGCGTGCTAAAAAGACAGGCATCAAACTTCATAAGGTAGTAAAACACTACGCGCCACCGCTTGTCGATGTTTGTGAAAGACTTGGAATATTTCCCGGAGTGCTTGCAGGCAAAGGTGCCATTGAAGAAGCACTACAGCAGGGCACCCGCTTTATGATGGAAACGGATTATATTGACGACCCTAAAAGACCAGGAGCAGTTCTTGGACCTAAAACAATACCCCGAAGAACATTGAAACTTGCAGAACAGTTTGGGGAAGAACCATTCTGGAAGATCCATAAGGAGAATCCGGAACAGGTCTATGATGTTGATATTGAGCTTTAGAAGCGCTCAACAAGAATCATATAGATATCCATTACATTGGTGCCTGTGGTGCCTGTGGTAATCAGGTCACCTGTTTCCTTAAAGTAATCATAGGAATTGTTATCATAGAGCTCACGTCTTGCATCCATCTGCAGATTCTTACCCCGCTGAACAGTATCACCATCAGCAAAAGCACCAGCATGATCTGTAGTGCCATCATTGCCATCCGTACCAGCAGCAAGGAAAAGAAGTCCTTCAAGATCTGCGACCTCTATACCAAATGAAAGAGCCATTTCCTGACACCTTCCACCTGAACCTTTTCCCTTCATGGTAACTGTAGTTTCACCACCTGCAAGAATACATGCCGGGAGTTCCAAAGGAGTTCCTCTTAACCTTTCCTCTCTGGCAATAGCAGCGAAGACTTTAGCTACCTCCTTTGCCTCACCAACAACCGATGATGTAAGGATAGTGGTATTATACCCAAGAACAGAAGCTTTTTTTTCTGCCTCCTGAAGAGCAAGGGCATTGTTACCCACCAGATAATGAGTGGTTTTTTCAAAAACATGGGCCCCTGCTGCAGGAGTTTCATCTATCACACCTTCAAGACCATCCTCAAGCAAGCCACTTACAGCAGGAGATAATTTAAGATCGTACCTTTTCACAATCTCATGGAAATCGTCAAATGTGGATGTATCAGGAACCGTGGGACCTGACGCAATAACATCCAGTGGATCCCCTACAACATCAGAAAGGATAAGACTCACAGAATGCGAAGGATAAGCCATTTTGGCAAGTCCGCCACCTTTTATGGAACAGAGATGCTTTCTTATTGTATTAAGCTCATCAATTGTAGCACCTGCACGCATGATGCTATCTGTAAGCTTTACAATATCGGTGATAGAAACTTCTTTGCGTGGAAGTGTAATAAGCGCAGAACCACCACCTGAAATAAGGAAAAATATAAGGTCCCTTTCACCTGTCTGCTCAAGGAAATCATGAACGTACTGACCTGCAGCAACACTATTAGCATCAGGTATCGGGTGATCTGCTTCATAAACTTTCATCTTTGTAAGGGTATCAGCAAAACCATATTTGGTTATAGCAATACCACCTGTCAGGAAATCTCCAAGAATGTCTTCAATAGCTTTTGACATGGAAATTGCAGCTTTCCCAAAGGCTATGGCATATATGTTATCATAAAGTGAAAGGTCATAGGAACTGCCATTAATGCTAACAGTCTCGTTTTCTTTATTCATAGACCTGTAGATACAGGCAGATGGGTCTACTGCAGAAATTGCTTCTGATAATATAGAGTAAGCATCGTTTCTCATTTTTTCAGCCATATGACATCATCCATATTTAAAATACAATCAAGAATTGAATAATTCAGGAACGACTGTATGTTCCAATTAGTTCTCCATAGGCAATAACGTGACCTTCCATGGCATCTTCCACAAGAGTTCTATCAGCACCACTTTCAATGTCCAGCTCTAAGTCAAGTGCGTAGAATCTGAAGAAATACCTGTGGGTACCTGAAGGAGGACACGGACCGGCGTATGACACCTTGTTAGCATCATTTACCCCTTCTATACCAGGAATACTGTCTTCAGCAATTGTCGTTTGATATATATCCCAGACAACCCAGTGTGTAAAAGTCCCGGAGGGTGCATCAGGGTCATCCACGATCAACAAAAGAGTTTGAGCATCCTCTGAAAGACCAGCAACATCCAGTGGAGGATTGATATTTTCCCCGTCACATGTATATTTTTCAGGAATTAAAGTTCCATTTTCAAAAGCAGAACTGGATATAATCAATTCGCCAACAGGGACGTGGTTAGAAACAATTTCCTGTGGTATTGAAGAATCGTTCTCTGATCTGTTAACGTCATACAAATCAGGAAGCTCATCCGGTTCTTCATCCGTTGATTCAACACAACCCGAAAATGCTAAAACGGATAATAATAGCAATATAATTGCAGGTATTGTAATTAAGCGACGATAACACATATAACACATGATATTATCACGAAAATATTGATATGACTTGTTTACCCCTAACATATTTCCCACAGGTGCTACACTAATTGCAGCCTATTTATTGTTTGTGGGCTAAAAAAGGCTTAGAAAATATTTAACTCAAGATGCACACAGCACGTGCTCTAAGAGTTACATATAGATCTATTCCTCAGGTATTATGATCCATGCAAGTATATAGAGGAGAAGACCTGAGCCATATATGAATATAGCAACAGCCCATAGGAGTCTTATTATCACCGGATCGACGCCAAGATAATTTCCAAGGCCGCCGCAGACACCTGCAATCATTCTATCATTTCTGGAACGCGTTAATCTTTTCTTCATATTACCTCATAATTGATTTTACAGTTCACAAACTTTACAATTTGTTCCACTACACTTAGGATCATCAAACTGCCATTTAAGACCCCATTTTTTAATACTTTGTATTATAGATAAAAACTCCTCACCACTTTCTGTAAGTGAGTATTCAGACTTGATAGGGAACATTGAGTCATCAACCTTCTTTTCAACAAGGCCGTGTTCTTCCAGTTCTTTTAATCTTGTGGAAAGAGTCTTTGGGGTCACGTCCTGTAATTTATTTTTTAGCTCATTAAAACGTTTTTGCTTATTTTCACCCTTGCACAACTCGTGCATAATACATAAAGACCATTTTTTGCCGACGATATCGACCGTTTTGTATATGGTACAATCTTTCATAGTATCTAATAAGAAACCATCCAATATATAAATGAGTATCCATATTATACTTAGTATCCAGTATATTATTTTGGAAGAAGGAGTGACCAATATGGCAAAAGATTTACTTGAAAAGGGAGCAATACTGCAGAGAGACAAAGAAACATACGCAATTGCACCACACTTACCTGGTGGAATTGTTTCGGCAGAGCACCTTGCTAAAATTGCAGATGTTGCAAAAAAGTATGATGCTGCAACATTAAAAGTAACTTCATCACAAAGAGTAGCTATTGTAGGATTGAAAGAAGAGGATATTGACAAAGCCTGGGAAGACCTTGGAATAAAGCCAGGTGCTGCAATCGGACTTTGTGTAAGGAGTATAAAGATCTGCCCTGGCACAACATTCTGTAAGCGTGGGCAGCAGGATGCTGTAAGCCTTGGATTAAAACTTGATGAGAAATATCATGGAATGGAACTTCCATGTAAATTCAAGATGGCTGTTGCCGGATGTATGAACTCATGCTCAGAACCTGCTATCAAAGATATCGGTGTCATGGGCACCCTAAAAGGTTACACTGTCATGGTTGGAGGAAATGCAGCAGTCAAACCAAGGCTTGCAGATGTCATTGCAACTGAATTGAATGAGGATGAAGTACTTGAACTTGTAGACAAAATCATCATCTTTACCAAAAGCAATGGTTCAAAACTCCGTCTTAGCAGAGTGATTGAAAAGATGGGAATTGAGAAGTTCAAGGAAGAGATAGGCTTATAATCAAATCTTTTTCAAAGGGAAATTATTTCCTGATTTTCTTTATTTTTAAGTTATTTCTCTAAAAACGGAGTTGTTATTATCGAAGATGTTAAACCTGCCACTAAGATTGCAGTAATAAGATGCGATATCGTTTCGGAGGCATGTCCAGGTGTCGGGTGTTTTATGGCATTCAATAAAAAGAGCATGTACTTTAGTGGTTATGACGAAAATACGGAGATGATTGCCTTTTTCACATGTGGCGGATGTTCCGGTCGCAGAATATATCGCCTGTTGAAATCATTGAAAAAACGGGGAGTGGACGTAATCCACCTGAGTTCCTGTATGCAAATGGAGAACTACCCGAAATGCCCGCACATCGACGAGATAAAAAGAACAGTTGAAAATGCAGGAATTAAGCTTGTAGAAGGAACACATCACTAATACATGGAGATTGGAACATGAGCACGAGAATGATAGTAAAAATAGATGAAGAAAAGTGTACCGGATGCGGTAAATGCGTATCTCCCTGTGCTGAAGGAGCTATTCAGATAATTAACGGGAAGGCAAAGGTCGTTTCAGAAGAACTCTGTGATGGTATGGGATTTTGTATAGGAGTTTGTCCTGAAGGCGCGATAAGCATTGAAAAAAGAGAAGCTGTCCCCTTTGACCTGAGAAAAGCCGAATCAGAGCCAAAGAAGACCGATATCTCTATCCAGTGTTTCAGTTGCGGATGCGGCGAAGATAACAATTATCTGATGCCTGTAAGACACAATATGGAAAGTCTCTGGGTTTGCACAAGGTGTCTTCCACAGCTTATCCACGGATGAGAGAATGGTAGTTGAGATTGGGCTTAGCAAAGATGTGGACTACCTTTGCGACTATACTTTTAATTTTTACTGGCACAACAAAAGTCTTGAGCCTGACTCACTGATACCACATCAGAATGCTACTGAACTTACCTACAGGGACCTTGTCAATGAGCTTAAGTCAGGTGGTGAAGTTCATATCAAAGGTAATGTAGCAAAGAACTTTGCCTACAGCCTGGGTGCGGACCTGAAGCACTTCGGAGGAAGCGGAGAAGCTGAAAATACCGGCAGGATATTGATTCAGGGAAATGTAGGTCCTGAAGCTGGTATGGGCATGGTTGCCGGAGTCCTGTATATCAAAGGTAGCATTGAATACCCTATCGGGAACATAGTGGAACTTGAATCCGACATTCAAGGTTATCGAAAATTCCGCTCGATCACAGATATTCTCTGCAACGGAATTGAAGAAGACAGACTCATAGATAACGACTATAGTGAAAATGGAAGGATACTGACCCTTAAAGATGGAATTCCCAGAGGCACTGTTGCTGCAAGATGCCCGTGTGATTCTAAGGTCATAATTGAAGGGGATGCCTACAACGGTACAGGCATGCTGGCAAAAAAAGCTACTGTGATCGTGAATGGTAATGCAGGCATGAACACAGGTTCACATCTTAATGGAGGAACTGTTGTTGTCCATGGAAACGTTGGAGAATTTGCCGGTGCTTACATGAAAGATGGGAAACTCATGTTCCAGAGTGCTAAAGGTTTCATTGGTGCTGCAATGGAAGGTGGCTCCATCTATTCAAAAAGTAAAGCAAAGACAAGTCCCCCTGCTGCAAAGTCCAGAATGAAAGGAGAGGATAGCGCACTCATAAGAGAGCTAATGGATGCGGGAAGGGTTGAGTCAATGCTCTATAACAAGTATGAAGCAGAGAAGGAAAAAGAGAAATATGTGGAAGTCCACATGCGTGACGGATCAATAGTTATGCGCAAGATCAAATGAGCTCATGCTTTATCCAGCATTACCCAGAAAACAGAACCCTTGCCCTGCGGATTATCTTCTACACCAACAGTACCCTTGTGAAGGTCGACTATCCTTTTCACAATCGCAAGACCAAGACCAGTTCCTTTTATTCCTTTTTTATCAGCTCTTTTGAATCTCTCAAAAATATATGGCTTGATTTTATCTGGGATTCCATCTCCCTCGTCTGTCACCATTATTTTCCAACTATTATTAACGTCAAGAATTTCTAATTTGACCGTACTACCTGATGAACTATATTTAAGAGCATTGGATATCAGATTGGAAAAGACATCCTCCATTACATCGTTAATTCTGGAAGGATACGTACCTTTGCTGTCAAAGCCAAGGGCAATATCCTTGTTTGCAAATTCGGAGGAAAAACTGTCTGCAACCTGTAATAATAAGAAACCGAGATCCTTTGTTTCAAATTCCATCTCTTCATATGATTCAAGTTTGGCAAGTTTGGCAGCAGAGCCTATCATTGAGATCAAATGATCGGTGTGCTCATTGATCAATTTGAGTGTTTCTTTTTTCTCAGTATCTATCTCATTAGTATACAAAACATCGGTGAAACCTTTGATAATACTCGCCGGATTTAACAGATCATGTCTCATTATATCGGTGAAGAGGTCTTTAAGTTTATTGGAAGTCTCAAGCTTCGATTTTTTTATCTTTTCCACCGCTAAACGTGAATGTACCTCTATAATAATGAATAACATCAAAATGAGGATAAAAACATACCAGTGTTGCACCAGTACATCTGCAAGAGAGACCACACCATAATCAATGTAAGGACCTATCCTGAGCTCTCGCATCAGTTCATCTATAGAACTATAATCTGCTGGAACTGACCAGCCATTTGAAGCAAGGGCAATGGCAGGTGTACTATTTGGAGCAATCCTCAAAAGAGCGATGGAAACTTCTTTTGAAATATTATCAGGTGTAGAGCTTGTCTTTGCAAATGCCCAGCCGGGATAAATATCTGTACTTGCCAGGAAAGGATAATCATCATATTCCTTTTGATCCAGGACTTTGACATCTTCAATATTTATCTTACCTTCAAGCACCATTTTTTCAAGAGTACCCGCCCTTACCGTACCCGCATCCACATCACCTTTGACAATTGCAAAAACAACATTATCATGCGTATGGCCATATTTTATTTCACCAAGGTCTTTTCTGAAATCAATTCCACTGCGCTGCAATTCTCCCATTGCAGCCAGAAATCCTCCAAAAGAGAATTCACTTACTGCCATGAAGGATCTTCCTTCCAGATCCTGTACAGAATTAATGTCATCCCTGCTAGCATTGGCAATGATCACCCCTCCAAGACCCGAATATGGAGAGTTGTTCCATACTGGATGGAAAGTTGCTATCCTGCTGGCCCCATAGTTGCGCTCCATTTCCACATAAAGCATGGGATTTGCATAGAAGAAGTCAACATCATCATTGCCTACAGTAAGGGCAAAATCATCATAATCCAAAGGTACAATTTCAAAACTTGAATTCGGAATGCTAAGTGAGAGGTAATTTGCGGTCGGAGTCCATAACTCCATTGAATTTTCCTTGTCTCCATAAACAGAAAGCACACCAATCCTGTAAGAGTTGGGTTCACAATTTATCACAGGAACAAGAATTGCATTAATAATGAGTAAAAGCAATATCATCCTGACAAATGAACCTGATAGTTCCTTATTAATTAACACTCCCCCCGGAAAGATCCAAAATTGCTTATGGTAGTGAACATATTTATGGATGTTGGAATATTATTTTGGTTAAAATGAAATAACGTCAATTATTTTACCTCAATGAACTTCAAAAGGTTTGTGCCACCTGGCTTTCCATGACCTGACACCTGGCCCTGGGTGAGAATTATCAGATCTCCTGAATCCACAGCACTTGCTTTATTCAGAGCATCCAGGACTGTTTCCTCCCAATCATCAACTTTCCCCTGGATAAACACCGGATATACTGCATATTGCATTGAAAGTCGTTCACAGGTCAAAGGATAGCGACTAAAGGCAAGTATCCAGATATCAGGCCTGAATCTTGAAATATGCCGGGGAGTCCTCCCGGAAACCGTGGGAGTAATAACATAACGTACAGGCAGACTTCGAAGTGCATCGTTTACCTGTATCGATATCATATCCTCTACACCCATATTCATCCTCTTGATGGCCTTTTTCATCATTTCAAGGCCTATTGTCGTAGTATCCCTCCATTTTTCTGTGGATTTGGAGATCCTAGCCATCATCCTTACAGTTTCAACAGGATATTTTCCGACAGCTGTTTCCGCAGAAAGCATAACTGCATCTGTTCCATCTATTATCGCATTTGCCACATCGGTAGCTTCAGCCCTTGTAGGCCGTATATTGCTTGTCATTGATTCGAGCATCTGGGTTGCGGTTATTACCGGAGTGCTCATTAGGTTAGCCTTATGAATGATTTTCTTTTGCACGATAGGAACATCCTGTATTGGAATCTCAACGCCAAGGTCACCACGGGCTATCATTATGGCGTTGCTCTCCTTAATGATCGAGTCTATATTCTCTACAGCTTTTTCCCTTTCGATCTTTGAAACGATGAATACATCCTTACCCTTACTTTTTGCATAGTTTCGAACCTCAATGATATCCTCTTTTGATTCTATGAAAGAAAGACAGAATATATTCAACCCCTCCTCAAGTCCAAAATCAACTATCTCCAGATCCCTTCCTGTTATGGGATTGACAAAAAGCTTAGAACCTGGCAGATTGATACCTTTTTTAGAGAAAAGAGGACCACCGACAATGACTTCACAATAAATATCCTCTCCTTCGATGCGTGTACATTTAAGCTGTATGAAGCCATCGTCCAAATAAATTGGGCTTCCAGGAGTCACACTGTCTGCAATCTGTTTGTACTGAACGGGAATCAGTGAATCCTTTCCGAGAACTTCACGTGAAGTAAGAATAACCTCTTGTCCATTTTCCAGCATCATTGGCTCATTTTGAATGATTCCTACTCGTATCTTTGGACCAGGAAGGTCTGCCATTATAGCTACTATTCTGTTGAGTTCTTTGGAAATGGTCCGTATTCTTTTGATAACAGTACGATGGTCATCCATATCACCATGAGAAAAATTCAAGCGGCCAACGTCCATTCCCTGAATGATAAGTTCCCGGAGTACTTCCTCTGAAGAAGAAGCCGGGCCAATAGTGCATACAATCTTTGTTTTGTGATCAGGCAAATTCATATTTTCCCACCTTTTAATTTTAACAGCAATTAATTCAGTATTTCTTTATGGAACTGATTGAATTAAGACTTATTTAGAAGTATTCAAGTCACTATATATAGGATACATCATTAAAAAATATTAAGAATAAGATAATCCAATGTATAAATGGAGGTTTGTCATGATAAATTCACTGTATGAACTAACTGAGCAGCAAAAGAAAGAGCTCACAGATATCTTTGGCAAAGGAGTCAATTTCAAAGATAAGGAAAGACATTTTTATACACATGATGTGGGAGCATTACCATCACTTGTGAAAAAGACAGTTGGCAAAACAAAGCCTGCCGCAATTGTTAAGGTCAAAGATGAAGGAAAAGCTATTGAGCTGGTTAATTTTGCACGAAAATACAAGATCCCTATCGTACCAAGAGCAGGTGCTTCATCAGGATACGGTGGAATCATTCCCACAAAGGGTGGTATCATTGCCGATGTAACTCCTATGAGGGAAATAATTGATATTGATAAAGATAATCTCAAAGTGACCGTAGGTGCAGGTGCCATATGGTATGACCTTGAGTCTAAACTCAACAAAAAAGGACTGGCTGTTCAGGCGGTTCCATCAAGCGCACTTTCTGCAACTGTAGGCGGCTGGCTTGCGCAGAACGGTGTAGGTTATGGAAGTTATGAATACGGCTGGTCACAGGACACCATGGAATCTGCAAAAGTTGTCCTGGCAAATGGTGAGGTGAAGGATTTCTCTGGCGATGAGCTTGGAAAGATCATCGGTACTATGGGAACTACCGGTATCATTACACAGGTTACCCTGAAGTTAAGAAAATACGAAAAGACCGCTGCGATCTCTGCAGGATTCCCTGATGCCTCCAGCATGAAAAAGGCCATCAAAAAAGTAGGGGAGAAGAAAATACCCATCTGGGCCATCTCTTTCTTAAACCCACAATGGGCTGACATGAAGAACAAATCTCCATATAAAACACATTACGGAGAAACTGTTGAAGAACACAGACCGGAACTTCCGCATTCTTACATATGTAATTTTGCCTATCCAGAGTCCAGGGATGTCAGCGGCCTTGAAGATATAGTCAGAGAAGCTGGCGGAGAGATCCTGTCACAGGAAATTGCAGAGCATGAGACTCAGGAATGGTTCAGGTCCATGAAAGTGAAGAGACTTGGCCCTTCCTTTATTCCTGCTGAAGTGGTAGTACCTATCGATAAGATAGACAGTATGTTCACAGAGATCGATAAAAAGATAGGCCTTCCTGTGCTGGTCGAGGGAATGATCACAAAAGGTGATGAAGCTATTATGCTTTGTTTCATCCCTCACTCGGAAAGATCCTTCAAGTACAATCTTGCTTTCCCGCTTGCTCTTAGTATTGTCAAGATCGCCGAAGAGAACGGAGGACGGATATATGCATCAGGTCTCTATTTTGCACAACAGGCGGATAAGGTCTATAAAAAGCGCCTGCCCCTTATTCAGGAGCTAAAGAAACAGACCGACCCTGATGACATAATGAACCCTGAGACACTTACAGGTAAAACCATGTTAAAGACCGGGCTTTCATTTGCTAAAGTATTCGAGCCTATGGCCCGCATGATTGGAAATATGTCAGGTGTTGACAAGCAGGAATTCAAAGATGAGAAAAAGATACCAGGTGATATCATATCTCATGCTTACACATGTGCCCAGTGTGGGTACTGTGTGAATGAATGTGACCAATATTACGGCAGAGGCTGGGAATCGCAGTCCCCACGAGGAAAGTGGTTCTTCATTAAGGAATATCTTGCCGGAAAGATGGAACTGGACCAGGAACAGGTGGATACTTTCCTTGCCTGTACCACTTGCGAGATGTGCGATTATAACTGTCAGCTTGACCTGCCAATTGAGCGTTCATGGATGACACTGAGGGAGAACTTTGTCCAGAAGAGAGGCATGATGACCATAGCTCCATTTGAGATAATGGCGCAGAGTCTTGATAAGGAGAGGAATATCTGGGCAAACTACAGAGTTGACAGGGATAAGTGGCTGCCTGATGACATAAGGGCAAAGCTCAAGGACAAGGCAGAGATCGCATACTTTGCAGGGTGTACCGCATCTTTTGTGGAAAAGGACGTAGCAATAGGTACTGTTCGTTTACTTGATGAAGCAGGAATTGATTTCGCATATCTTGGTGATAAGGAATCGTGTTGCGGAATTCCAATGCTCGTTGCCGGAAAGTGGGATGTGTTCGAGAGGATACTGAAAATGAACATTGCAAACATGCATAAAATTGGTGCAAAGACGGTTGTTACTTCATGTCCTGCCTGTCTGCTTATGTGGAGAACTATCTATCCACAGTGGGCCGAGAAACTTGGAATGGACTTTGATATCGAGGCTAAGCATTATTCCGAGCTGCTCGTGGATAAGCTGGATGTATTGAAGCCAAAGTTCAAGATACCAATTAACAAGACTATTGCATGGCATGATTCATGCCATCTGGGAAGAGCCGGTGCAGGTGTCTACGAACCACCACGAGAATTACTGAAAGCGATTCCCGGAATTAAGTTCAAGGAGATGGAACACAACCGTGAGAAAGCACTCTGCTGTGGTTCTGTTGTAACACTCATCGATGAGCCGAAAGTGGCTAGCAAGATCGGAAATGTCCGCTTGCAGGAGGCTGTTGACCAGGGTGCGGACATCATGGCTGCACTTTGCCCGTGCTGCCTTGTTCAGTTCAGGGTCGCTGCAAGGGATAATAATGTTGATCTGAAGATAGAGGACCTTGGCGCACTGGCGGCACGCAGTCTTGGATATGACCTGCCAGATACGACAAACGATGCTCTTGTTGCGTGGGCGACTTTCGAGAAGATGATTGAGCTGATGGAGCCGGAGAACATGACCGAAATGATGGTGGAACTGCTGCCTGACATGATCGAAGCCATGCCTTCATACATGCAGGCCATGATGAAGACGGTGAAGTACGTACCGGGCATGGACATACTTATGAAACCAATGATGCCGATAATGATGCCGATGCTCATGCCGTCTTTGATGCCAAAGGTTATGCCTAAGATGCTCAAGGCTGTTGAAAAGAGAGTGCCGATGCCAGATTACATGAAGGAGCAGATGCCCGATCTCATGCCTGATGCAATGGATAATCTTTTGCCTAATATGCTTCCGCAGATAATACCTCTGCTGACACCGAAGATGATAGCGTATATCAAGGATAATTGAAATGAGACACTTTCAATATCCTATTTATTTCCCACTTTTGCATTCAAGGCAATGAAATGAGTTCCGTTCTCCATGAGAAAAGTGATGTATCCCACGAATTACTCCCAATACTTGCACTGACAGGTATCAGGCCTCTTTGGGTCATGTGGAGTAGTTTTTCTGTGATTCTAATTGGGACTTTCACATATACCCATCCTCCTTTTTGAGGAAATAACTTAACTTACCCCTCAATTTCAAAGATGGTTATAATAAAAAATTACGTTTGATCTTCATTTGTTTATTTGTTTTTCATATTGCTTTATTCTTCTTTCCAGCAAACGCAAAGTCTAAGTAGTTATGCATCATTATGCATATCCATGGTGCGTCCGAGAAAAAGGAGAATGGTAAACTTCGAACATGATATCAGACATTTTAAGCCATCAGATTCCAGCATTGAAGATATGGACGAAATTAACATAACTATAGATGAACTGGAATCATTAAGATTACGTTATCTTAAAAATATGAAACAAGATGATGCGGCTCAGAAGATGGAAGTACACCAGTCAACTTTTCAAAGGACGCTCCAAAGAACACTAGAGAAAATATCAGACGCTCTGGTTAATGGAAAATCAATTAGAGTAGAAGGAGGAAATTATACAATGCCAGGAAAAGACGGAACCGGACCACGGGGACAAGGACCAGTTGGAGGACAGGGAAGAGGACAGGGACAAAAGCGCGGACAAAGAGGAAATAATCGCAACGGCAATGGACCAGCATTTGCCGCAGCAGGTGGAATATGTAAATGTCCAAGCTGTGGTTATGAGCAAGCCCATCAGCCAGGAACTCCCTGTGCCCAGATCAATTGTCCTGAATGTGGCAAGCCCATGATCAGGAAATGATCTAAATGAAAACAAGGATCGTCTACGGACCAATCCTTTCAAGACGACTTGGAAGGTCACTTGGAATTGATATAATCAGAAAAGGTGATTTCAAGAAGAACTGTAATTTTGACTGTGTCTACTGTCAGCTTGGACATGTGGATCATAAAATATCAGACCCTTTGGAACTTACAGGTCTTGTGAGAACTGAAGAAGTGATCGATGCCATAACTAATTATCACAAAAAAGTAGACGACCTTGATTACATTACATTTTCAGGGACATGTGAACCTACATTGAACCTGGAACTAGGTGAGATGATCGAAGAGATAAGAAAGATCAGTGATGTTCCCATTTGCGTTATCACGAACTCATCACTTGTGAACAGGGAAGATGCCAGAAACAATCTGTCAAAAGCAGATATTGTGCTTGCTACATTGGTGTCAGGATATGAAGATACTTTCCAGGCCATCAACAGACCTGCAAAGGGAATTGAAGTTCATGATATCATCGAAGGACTCAAAGAATTACAAAAAATGAAAGGGGCAAAACTCGCCATAGAAGTTATGCTACTTGATTCAAATAATGGATGCCTTACAAATTCCAGTGAGCATGAAGTAAATGAGCTTATCGAAGTTCTCAAGTCCATCGATCCGGATGAGATCGAGCTATTGACCACAAGCCGACCTCCTGCTGAAGATTTTATCATCCCGGTAACGGAAACAAGGCTCAAGGAAATTGCACAAAAGTTTGATGAAGAACTGGGCAGGGAAAGAATCAAACTGGTACTTAAAGGTCTGAAAAGGAAAAGATCTAACATCAAACATGAAAACCTCACAAATGAAGTCTATGACCTCATACTTAGAAGACCTTGTACATTTGTCCAAACAATCCAATCTCTTGATATTGATAAAAATGATCTGCTGCCGATAGTTGAAAGTCTTCTCAGTGAGAAAAAGATAATAGAAATTGGATCTGGAAAAGACTGTTATTATAGAGCAACATGATTTTTAAAGATGTTATGGTGGTGGAGTAATAGTGTTGTAATTCCACCATTTGATTCCAAAGGTAATGCCTAAAATGCAAAAGTTGTGGAAAAGAAAGTGCTAATGACCGATTACATGAAGGAACAAAAATGCCATCAGCCATTGAAAATCTGCTACCAAAGATACTTCCGCAGATAATATCTCTGCTAACACCGAAGATGATAAAGTGCATTAAGGTAAACTGAGATTGAGATATAAATTGCGGGGAAAAAGTATGACATTGCCTTAATCAGTGTCATGCGTTTTACACTTTTTAAAAAGAAGGAGAACCATAAGGCCTCACATCAAATGCAACTGGCCCCCTCAAAGAAAACCCTAACTCAAAGCTAACATGATATCCTTTATCTAATTTGTCCTTCATTTTTTGATGAAGTGGATTGAAAAAGATATCCCATTTCCATTTATCAAAGTTATGTGAATATATGCGCCCCTCATTTCTAGTAAAAACCCTTCCAATTGTTCCACTAAAAGTTTTTCTACGACCATTTTCCATTACGAAATGTCCCACTTCTCTTTGAATACCACTTGGACTTTTCATGCCAGCTAGCTTAAAACAATTGTTACTATCTTCAAAATCACCATTAATTGCGTAAACTACAGCCTTATTATAAACAGATTTCCATGTATCGTTATAAGAGGTGTGTGTTGATAAATCATTTACTAGCTTAATTAATTCCCCATAATCAGGATAATTATTTTGAAGCATTATTTCAATTTTTAGTGCAATAGCTCCAGAAGGACACTTAACTGCCCCTAAAGCTTTTTCTAACATTTTTGTTGCCTCAACAATATCTTGCTTGTAATCATATTTGACCCTAGCAAGTGTATAAAAACCACTCCCATCTTTTTTATTTTTCAGTAAGATTTCTGCATTTTCAATTTCTTGAGAGAGATCCAATCCTTCTAATAATTCGATTTGAGCATCCCTTAATTTTTCACAGTCTTTATCTTTACTATTGCAAAGTTCTAAACCGTCAGCCAATAATTCAAGTGATTCGTTTATTAAAGCTGTTTTTTCGCCTGCGGTTTTTGAAGATGCAAACTCTTTCAAAATTCTAGCATGAATTACATAGGTATGGGGGTTAAACTCAACATTTTTACGAGCCAGAATTAATAAATCAATTATTTCCTGCATTTCAATATTATTTCTTGGTTGACTCATCAAGTAATCTTTTTTCTGATTCCATTTCATGCGTGCCAATGTGCTCAAAACATTTTCCTTTCTTTCTTCTAAAGCAAATAAAGGATTTGGTTTCTCGAGAGCTTGTGTTAATAAAGGCATGATTTTATCATGATTTTTGTCTTTATTTGAATAATATATTGCTAAGTGATGCAGTAAAGGCCGAGCAGGTTGCCGTTTAATAAGTTGCAAAAATGCATTTTCTAATCCATTTGAAGTAATTGGTTTAAACTCTCCCTTTAACTTTGTACCTTTATTGACCAAAAGATTTCCTACAAAATCTGCTTCTATTGGAATTGTTATATCAATCGTATTTACGATATCCATTAACAAATCATCCACATCTTTAGAATCCATTTTTTGAATTAAGTATTGTGCAATAATAGAGTGATATATTGAAAAATAGTAGTTTGTACGAATATCTTCTGATTTCTTTAAGAAAACAAAAGCTTCATCTTCAATTTCAAACATTTGAGCATACTCTACTGTTTTTGAAAATTGTTTGCTTATTACTTTGCGAAGAGATGATAGAGGGAACTCAATATCCAAGCTTGTAGGATATGCACAGGCTAAAACAACAGCTTTTACCATCGGATTAGATATGTTCTTCAATTCTTCCTGAACTATTGTGTGAATTGAACGCTTAGCAGGATCAATGGCTCTATACATTATTGGAAGGAATGTTTTTTCATCATCTACTATCCCATATGCTTCTTCATTTGTAAGTTCGCCAAAAGGGTGTTTAGAAAAAACATCAACCAAATAATCTTTCAATTCATTTTTTTGTTTTTCAGTTAATTCAATATCAACATTAATTATAATTTTATTCAAACTATTAAATAATGAATCCTCATGGAAGTAATTTTTATTTCGTTCATAAATTAAGTAAACAGGATAGTTGCAATTAGAGGTCAATGAATTAAATTTTGAAATTGCCTCATCTTCCAACTCAAACTCTGCCCAAAAAAGAATTCCATTTGGTTTATCTACTTGTATTCCTTGACAAGCCCGTTCAACTTCTTCAATAAAAGTACCTAACTCATCCATTCTTGGGAATGGATTAAATGAATTTTGTTCAATTTTTAAAGCGAGTATTCTGTGTCTTGTTATCAAGCTATAAACAACATCCATTATTAAAAAAGATCGCCCAGAACCTGGCCTTCCCTCAACAACAAAAATGTTTGTCGGAATTTTTGTATTTTCCCTCAGTATCTTTTCAAATATTTTTTCTTTTTCAATTCTTGGATAATGCCAATTAAGACTAAAAGGCTTGAAACTTTCCACATTACCTTTAAAAAAATCATCTGGAGAAACATCCTTTTCCATATCTTCAAACAACACTGGGTTATGAAGAGATAAAAAATTCCCAATGTTTTTAGAGTCAATTGGTATTATATCATTTCCTATGGGAATTCTTTTCATAGAAAAATCATTCGGATCATGAATTTTTATTTTATTTGTTAGCTCTTCTGTCAATGAGCTTAAATCAGAAATAATTATCTCTATACCTCTTGTTTTTAACCAGTCTTCTTCTTTTGGACTCGGCTTATTTCTGAAAACCGCATAGTATGTATTTTTAGGCATTCCCAACAATTGTATCAATTTATTCACAACATCTTTGAATATACCATCTTTAAATGAATATCCTACAAACAAAAATGAGAGATTGGCAGCGTGACTAGCAAGCAAATTGAATATGAATGGTCTATTCTCTTTTGCGCTTGTTAAATCACCGTCCGTCAATACCATTGATCCCTCTTGACCATATAGTATATCTAAGCTTCCCATTAATTTAACGTAAAGCAACTCATTAGGTATCCCCGTTAGTGCAAACTCTTTCCCATTAACAACCGTTTTTAATTGTCGATGTTGATTTTCTCTTAATGATCTCTCAAGAGCTAAATCATAATTTGTTGTGAAAACTGTAAACCAAGGTAGAGTTGTTAGATTTGAACATTGTGGAGGAATAATTGCATCTTTTAATCGATCTCTAACTTCGTTGTATATCAATTCGGGATCGTTTTTTATAAATAAATCTTGAAATATTTCAAACCCGTTATCTTCTTTTGGATCAAGCAACCCCGTGTAATTAAATTTTTCGAATAGATAATCGATAAGACCTTCCCACGTTGTTCCTCCACTACTTGCAGTCAGTCCAGATCCTGCAAACAAAACACAACGATTGTTAGCAATCGAGTTTGAAAGTCTTGATAAATGATTAGGATTCATATATATACAACTCATTTTATGATGGCACAATTGGTATTATACATAATAAGTTCAGTACTATTTCAATATTATTGTAAACATTAAAAATTATGCTGAAACTGTTTCACACGTAATTAGTAATTATAGTTAAAAACAATTGGTTCTTAACTATAGTCTGAAGAGTTATATTCTGATTAAACTCTAATTTGACAGCTTATAAAAATTGATGGATATTTTGGTGATAGTTTGCTTATTCTCCATCAATATACGCTTAATTGGCAACAAAAATTCGAATATATCACATATTATGACTTATTCATAGCATTAAATAACTATATTCACATTAATAAAATAAATAAAAATATATTTGTCTTTTATTTATTTTGCAATAATTATACATTATTTCGGAATCGGCTTGTCAGGTATGACACCATAGCATTCCGTTCTTGCCCTGCCCAAGATACAACCGTTTTCATCAGTGCTTTAAACTGGAAAGGAATAGTTATCCTCTGAGCTTGAAAGAGAACTTTAATTCTTTTCCTAGCTCAATACCTTCCTTTTTTCTTACTTTTGCATTTAGTGGAATAAAGTGAGTGCCATCTCCCATGGGCATGAGCGACGTATCCCATGAAGTGGTTCCGACTGTTGCCCTGACGGTTATCAATCCCCTGTTAGCCATATGGTTCAATTGTTCTGTGAAATCAACGGGAATGCTTACGTATACCCATCCCCCTTTTTGGGGAAATATCTTAACTTCTTCCTGCGCCTGATAAACATCCATAACATGAGGTTATTGTCCAACAGTATTAAATAAATCGTAGGAAAAACTACTTGAATAAAATAAAATCAGCATCATTGGATTTTTACGCAACTTCTCATATATTGAAGAGCTGAAAAGCATTAGTAAAAACACTATTAAATTTCATTCTAATCCGTACTTAGCTTTAATCTCTTTCAGAGTCAAAACATTGCCTTCCAGAAGATTGTTTTCAGCTTCCTCTATGCGCTTTATAGTACGTGAACTCAAAGGAGTGAAATCTACATCAACAATAGAATGACTACACTTTTTAGTTGTTTTATGAGGATGCGTGTTTAAATCCATTAATAGGAAACACTCAATTTGTCCATAAAGATTTGTTGGTGATGTTGAGAGAAAAATCAAAAACATCATTTATGGTTAAATTAGATAAAGGTAAACTTGCAGGTAGGTGAAGTTGACATGAACCTGCAAGTTAATTTTGAACATTATTTTGGAATCGGCTTGTCAGGCGTGACACCGTAGTATTCTGTCCTTGCCTTGCCCCATGGACAGCCTTTTTCGCCACATATCTTAAGTTCTATCTTCTGCAATGCTTTGCACAGGCTGTTACCTGCACGTGCACCTTTGCAGATGATGCAATAATTCTCACAGAATACTGGTGCTTTTTTCTTGTCTGCCATGAATTAACTCTCCCTATAATACAATTTCAGGATCGAAGAAATAACTTACCGTAGCTTTGCATGTACTTCCTTTGTAAACTCCTTAGCTTTCTGCACACAGGACTCATCAGACTGTCCTTTTGTGGACGGACCCATCTCAGCGAATGCTTTCATCTGAGAATCGTCTGCCTTGAGCAACATGCCAAACACTAATCGAGCAAGCTCACCCTGACATTCAAATGTACCAAGTATGTTTGCCATCCAACATTTTGCCCCAAAAAATTCCATTACTTTCACCCGACTTACCATGAGTTTTTATTGCACCGGTCACATAGAATAAATTGAAATTTAAAGTGGGTGATAAGTTTGGAAATTATAAACGAAGCAAAGATAACCGAATTAGAAGAAAGAAACGTAGCATATGTTTCATTTGTGGGCAATTACATAGGAAACGCCGATGTATTTAAAGGATTGTTTACAAAACTTCTTAGCTGGGCAGGTCCAAAACAATTGATGGGACCAGATACTCTTTTGATGTCAGCATACTATGATGATCCTGGAGTTACCCCTCCGGAAGAACTCAAATTGGATGTGTGCATGACCATTGCTGATGATGTTGAAGTTGAGGGAGAGGTCAAAAAACAGAAGCTTCCCGGAGGAAAGTACGTGGTAATGCGTGCAGAACTGACAGGAACCGAAGAATATGGTCCTGCATGGGAAAAGATCGTTGAATGGATGATACAAAATAGCCTTGAAATTGATATGTCCCGGGCAAGCTACGAGATATATTTGAATTCACCTGAAGAGCATCCGCAAAACCATCATATTCTTGATATTTGTATGCCAGTCAAGTGAATCTGAGCCTGGAGTATTTTGAAAGAGTAAAGAATCTCTATTTTAGCTTGAGCTGTGTCCCAGGTTAAATTCTGTTTACTATGGATTGGGTGTTATTCATTTTCTTTATTTTATAGAAACTCGAAAATCCCAATTTAATTTATTTTTATTTACAGGTGAAAAACCACATCTGAGCATCGCTTCCTTAAACTGCCTGTTTGTGATAAAGAAACCATCAGGTGATTGTTCAAAAAGAAGTTTAAGTGCATAACTAGTGTAATTTTTGTCTGGTTTTTTTTGTGGGATTATATTTAACATTATCCAATCGTCCATAGCTTTTTTTTGAATGTCAGGTAATTCGTAATCACTCATTTAACTCACTCCTGCTTTTCATAATTTGTCAATAAAGTACTACTAAGCTGTGCCTTGATTTTCTTACTTGACGATTCAGGCTATTAATATAAATCACTTCCTTTATTATGGGAAACTATACCAAAAATACATCCAAAAGTATACCCACAAATACTTTCACCCCGCTCACATCAGCCAGATATAGCCAGACTCCCAATTAACAGTCTAATGACAGAATTTGAGAGAAAAGTAAAGATCATGACCCTGATCCGCAGCATGCAAAAAAGAGATGCAGCACGCCGAGATAAAGTAAAGCGGCAAACTATTTTTTGAACTTGTGCAGTGCACCGCAAACTTTACCTATTAATCACTTCATGAGAATCTATAATGTCTTTGAGCAGCATCAGAATAAAAGGTGCTAAAGAGCACAATCTTAAGAATATTGACCTGACCCTGCCACGTGATAAGCTTATTGTCATCACCGGGCTTAGTGGTTCAGGTAAATCATCACTTGCTTTTGATACTATTTACGCCGAGGGACAGCGCAGGTATGTGGAATCACTCTCAGCTTATGCCAGGCAGTTTTTGGGGTTAATGGAAAAACCGGATGTCGAGTACATCGAAGGGCTGTCCCCTGCCATATCCATCGAGCAGAAGACCACAAGCAAGAATCCCCGCTCAACAGTGGGTACTGTTACTGAAATTTATGATTACCTCCGTTTGCTATTTGCCCGCATCGGCATAAGGCACTGTCCGGACTGTGGACGCATAATCGAAACCCAGAGCGTTGATCAGATAGTTGACAGCATAATGAATCTGCAGGAAGGGACAAAGATACATGTGCTTGCTCCGCTTGTAAGAGAAAGGAAGGGAGAATACAAGAAACTCCTTATCGACCTGCGCAGCGATGGCTTTACACGTGTGCGTGTGGACGGCGAAGTTCACTTACTGGAAGATGCCGAGGATATAGAACTTGGTCGTTATTTTAAACATAATATTGACATCGTTGTGGACAGGCTTGTTATCAAGAAAGGAATCGATGAAAGACTGACCGACTCCGTGGAAACAGCACTTGAGAAAAGCGGAGGCACGCTTAGCGTTCAGGTCATCGATGGTGAAGAACTGACGTTCAGTGAAAAACTTGCATGTACAGAGTGTGGCATTGGTTTTGAGGAAATGGAACCTGCAGCTTTCTCATTCAACAGCCCGCAGGGTGCATGTCCGCAGTGTCACGGACTTGGAACTTCAATGGAGTTTAACCCTGACCTGATAGTTCCTGATAAAACACTTAGCCTTAACGAAGGTGCAATAGAGCCCTGGTATAGCAAGAAAACTGACGGATACTACATGCAGTCACTTCAGTCACTGGCAAACCACAAAGGATTCTCAATGGATGTTCCCTTCGAGGAACTAAAACCTGAGATACAGGACCTCATATTCAATGGCAGTGAAGAACTCATCCCCTTTGAGCATGTGGGGAGAAATGGTGGAACATGGAAGCATAAAGGACGCTTCAAGGGAGTTATCGCAAACCTTTCCAAAATATATGAAGGCACAGAATCCGAGAACAGAAAGGACAGGATGAGCAGATACATCAGCACAAAACCATGTTTGACCTGCCATGGCAAGAGACTCAAACCAGTCACTATTGCAGTTACAATCGATGGGAAGAACATCATCGATACAACTGAAATGGCCGTTGAAGAAGCATTGGACTTCTTCAAAGAACTGGAAACAAAGCTCGATGAGAGAGAATATACCATCGCCCGCCTTATACTCAAGGAGATTAAGGCGAGGCTGGGGTTCCTTGTTGATGTGGGTCTGGACTACCTTACACTAAGCAGATCTGCCGCCACACTTTCAGGAGGAGAGGCACAGCGTATCAGGCTTGCAACACAGATCGGATCCAGCCTTATGGGTGTGCTTTATATCCTTGATGAACCAAGCATCGGCCTGCACCAAAGAGACAATCTCAGACTCATTACAACACTGAAACATCTTAGAGATATAGGGAATACAGTACTTGTGGTGGAGCACGATGAGGAAACCATAAACAGTGCAGACTATGTTGTTGACATGGGACCAGGAGCAGGCATACATGGCGGGGAAATCGTTGCCAAAGGAACTCCAAAAGAGATAATGAAGAACAAGAAGTCCACAACCGGGAAATACCTGAGCGGGAAAATGAAGATAGAAGTTCCCAAAAACAGAAGAAAGTCCACCGGAACCCTGGTCCTTCGGGGTGCAAGCCAGAACAATCTCAAATCCATTGATGTGGAATTCCCTCTTGGAATTCTTGTCTGTGTCACCGGTGTTTCCGGCTCTGGAAAAAGTACGCTTATCAATGAAACTCTCAACAAGGTACTTGCAAAGAATCTCAACAGGGCAAGGGACATACCAGGAAAATACAGTTCCATAGATGGTCTTGAAAACGTGGACAAGGTCATAACCATAGACCAGTCACCCATCGGGCGTACACCCAGATCCAATCCTGCAACTTATACTAACCTTTTTACCCCGATCAGGGAACTATTCTCCCAGACTAAAATGGCACGTGCCAGGGGTTACAAGCCTGGACGCTTCAGTTTCAATGTCCGTGGTGGCAGGTGTGAAGCATGCTCCGGTGACGGTATAATAACGATTGAAATGCACTTTTTACCTGATGTGTACGTCCCATGTGAAGTATGCCATGGCAAGCGTTACAACAGGGAAACCCTGGAAGTAAAATACAAGGATAGAAATATTGCTGAAGTTCTTGACATGACAGTAGATGAAGCACTTGAGTTCTTCGAAAATGTGCCAAAGATCAGCAGAAAACTCCAGACACTCAACGATGTAGGTCTTGGATACATAAAGCTGGGACAGTCGTCTACCACACTATCGGGTGGAGAAGCGCAGAGAGTGAAACTTGCAACTGAGCTGAGCAAACGCTCTACCGGTAAGACAGTTCATATACTTGACGAACCCACGACTGGCCTTCACTTTGACGATGTGAAAAAGCTCCTTGAAGTTCTGCAGAGACTTGTAGATGCCGGGAATACCATAATAGTCATCGAACACAACCTCGACGTGATAAAAACCGCAGACTGGTTAATTGATCTTGGACCCGAGGGAGGAGACCGTGGCGGGGAACTTATTGCAGAGGGAACTCCAGAGGAAGTGGCAAAGAGCAAAAATTCTTACACAGGGAAGTTCTTGAAGAAAATGCTGTAACAGAAATAGAGTATATACAAGTGCCTGCAAGCCAAAATATTAATATGTGTCTGGTGCTAACGTATATTATGCATATATAATAATATATATGGGGAATTGAAGAAATGACAGAAAACATTCCATGTGAGAACCTTAAGAGCGACCTGAAATATGTAAAAGATATCATTGACAAGCAGTCAGGCAGAGAAGCAACTCCGGATGTAGAACGTTTCCATACACAACTCTTGTACAAAAAACAACTGTGCCAGATGCAAAAAGAAGGTTAACTATTTGAAACATTCAGTGTCCTGAGAAAAAAGAAATAAATACCCTTGTTTTTTAGCCCAACAAGCGCATCATTTATTATAAAAGAAAGTAAAGACCTGTATGGGTTATCTCTTCAGTTTAGCAACTAGCATCTCAACCTGCTCAACAGCAGTACCAATGTACTTATCAGGGTCTACCAGGTTGATTATGTCCTCTTCACTCAGGTAATTTGCAACATTTGGATCTGCCATCAGGACATCCTTGAAGTGCTTGCCAGTTTCGTGAGATTCCATTGCGCTGGAGCGTACTATTTCGTGAGCTTCCTGACGACCTACACCACGCATTGCAAGTTCTATCATTACAGCCTCACCCATATTCCGCCCCTTGAGAAGCTCAAGATTACGGCGGATGTTCTCCGGATAAAATCTTAAGTTCCCGACCACGCCAATTGCTAGTTTTATGATATGATCTGTGAGGACACATGCCTCGGGGAAAACGATCCTTTCGCATGATGAATTGGTCAGGTCCCTTTCATCCCAGAGTGTGTTATTCTGGAGTGCAGGTTCTATCATTGCGCGCACTATTCTTGCAAGACCACATATCTGTTCTGACTTGATAGGGTTGCGTTTGTGCGGCATTGTGGAAGAACCAACCTGCTTTTTCCTGAAATTTTCCTCGACTTCAGCGATTTCACTTCTCTGCAAGGAGCGTACTGCCACAGCAATCTTGTCAAGAGTTGTTACGGTGTTTGCCATCCACATGACAAATTCAGCATGGCGGTCCCTCTGGATGATCTGGTTTGAAACATCCACTGAGCCGATCTCAAGGTACTGCATTACCTTTTTCTGGATCTCAATTCCGTCCTTACCAAATGCAGCCTGAGTACCTACGGCACCGGTCATCTGACCGACTATAAGACGTGGCTTGAGTTGTTCAAGGCGCTCGATGTGTCTTGCAACCTCGGATGCCCATATGGCAAACCTTAATCCATAGGTTGTTGGAACACCGATCTGTCCGTGTGTTCTTCCTGCACATACCAAATTCTTGTGTGTATCTGCCTGAAGGAGAAGTACATCAAGAAGAGTGTGGATCTTGTCTTCAAGGATCTTCACAGCATCCTTTAACTGAAGACCTGTTGCAGTATCAAGCATATCATTGGATGTGGCACCGAAGTGCACCCATTTATCTGCATCTTCCGCACACTTTTCAGACATGGCGATAACTATTGCCATCATATCGTGGTGAATCTCGTCCTCGATCTCCTTTACCCTTTCAAGTTCCACAGAAGCAATACTGGCTTCTATTATATCTGCAGCTTCTTTTGGGATAAGTCCGATATCTGCTTCAGCTCTTGCAAGTGCAGCTTCAGCTTTCATGACCTTCTCAAAACGGTTTGTTTCACTCCAGACAAATTTCATTTCATCTGTTCCGTAACGGTATTCTATAGGGTGGATTGCCATTTATTGAATCTCCGGGATATGTTATAGATATCTTTCAAATTAATGATATGATTCTGCTATAGTTAATCTACCAATAAATAGACTTTGTATGGTAAAAGCAGTAGTTCCGAATGACCTTAGTTCCGATTAACTGCTCTTTTTACAAACTGCAAAGCTTATGCTATCCAATTACAATGATTTTACCAAAAACACTTTTTCCAAAAACATGGAATTGTTGTATGTGAA
>Ga0265295_1001531_pt1 | contig 40496 bp, 52 predicted proteins | sample Munlansysbiofilm_FD_192503 | JGI IMG/M metagenome (GOLD analysis project Ga0265295, IMG submission 192503) | Leachate microbial communities from a municipal landfill in Southern Ontario, Canada - Methane capture system biofilm | ecosystem: Engineered > Solid waste > Landfill > Unclassified ... | reverse complement strand
AATTTTGAATTGGATATGTTTGATGATTGGTTCAAGGTGTTCTATAATTACTGGAATAAAGAAGCCAATTTGAGATTCAAGAATCCCTACTTAAATCGTCTATTCTATGGAAAATAGTGTTGATTTTAAGGCTTTAGGGTTCAAGCCAGGAGATAAAGTGGTCAAGGTCCGAAAGTATTCAGGAAAATTTGATTATTACCCTGTAACCTATCCTGCTGGGTATATTGCCCGATGTGAGAAAGATGGAAAGGTTGCTGAATTTTTGGGGACTTTGGATGCAGAGTGTAAACTAAGGTAAAATTTGAGTTATGGAAGAGCGTATTCGGTACTATCGTCGGCTAAAGAGTGTGGACAGGATGTCAGGCACTATGAAGCACCGACCCTATAACATCCTAGAGCACCAGTTCATGGTTGCAGTTCTGTTTAGGATGTTTGCCTCAAAAGAGGATGTGGCTTACGACATGCAGGTCTTTGACCTTGTATTGAACCACGATTTCCTTGAAAGCATTTCCGGAGATATTGTGCAACCCACTAAGAATGCTAGTAACAAAACAAAACTTGCATGGGAAATAATTGAGAGAGAATTAGTTGCTATTCACCCTAAATTAGAACGGTATTCCGACGAGAATATTAAAGGGAGGATGACTGAATTGCAACGTAAACTTTTCAAGGCTTGCGATTACTTGGATCTTTGGATTTTCCTAAAGGAAGAGGCAGCACTAGGGAATAGTTCGAAAGATATCTTAGATATGATTTCTAATTGTGAAAGGCTCATCCCTAAAGATTTCAAATCAGTGAACAAATTCATGGAAACTTATACCGTATAATATGGAAAACAATTTGGTGATCCCTAAGGAAATGATTAAGCCTGTTGAGAATTACTCAACAGAAGAGGTTGCGGAGTTTATGCGTGCAGTAACAGATGCTATGTGTAACCTATTCCAGGGTAAGGACAAGGCATATGGGGGAAGTTGGCAGCAACGAGGCATTTTGTCAGCCCACCTAAATCTGGAAAGAAAGATGGATCGAGTGAATGCTCAATTTGAATCGGGGCAAATATTTGACGAGAACAACATCGAGAATATTGCGGACACCCTTATAGATAATGCAGTGTATTCCCTAATGAACCTGTGGTATCATTCCAGGAAGAGAAAATCTGTAGGGGATTTTGTAGTTGATTTTGTAAATAAATACAAAACCACGGATTAATGGAAATATTTGAGTATTTAGCGGAGCAAAGATTTGATTTTGAAAAGATTGACAGTAACCTGTTCTCTATTGAAGGGGTTAAGTATCTTTACGTAGAGTCTAAAGGTGGGGTAATTTTAACTGGTGATTTCTCCTTAACTATTTCCGGACTTGAAGAGAGCATGGAGAAGGATTACTATGTATTCAAACTAGGGGGTAATTTCTTTTATTCTAGGGATGCAAGCCCGGTTACATTGAATCCATTCAAATGGGTGGGGAAAGTAAAGAATTCAGGCATAGAATTACCTCCTCTGGCTGTTAGGGGAGGCTATGAAATCCTAAACGGAAGTGGGGTGTATAAGAACTGGGCAAAGAAGGCAAGATTCTTGGGGTGCAGCCATCTAGGAATATGTGAAAAGAACACCCTTGCAGGAACTCTGATATTTCAGCTGGAGTGTGCTTCAGCAGGTATTCATGCCGTCATTGGTGAGACAGTTACTGTAAGAAGCCGAAAGGACTTCCAGTATGATATTAAACTTTATCCTAAAAGTAAAGAGGGGTGGCGAATTCTTCTCCTAATCAATAAGGAAATAAATGTGGTTAACCATGGATTTATATGGGAAGACACCCTTATTGAGCTTTTCAATGAAGAAGAATTGTCGCTGGTGTTAGACCCTAAATCAATGAAGTATGAAGATTTCTTCTTATTGGATTTACATTTGGAGTGTAAAAAGTATTATCAGTTGGATACGGTCGAATATGTGGCAGATGAACGGGATAAGGAGTATTTATTGAATTTAAGCAAGTTTGTGAATTCAAACCTGGAACCGATTGCTATATTGGATTCGTTTTACATTGACAAAGAGGATTTCCATGCTAAAAAGATCTTAAATTCTATCGCTAGCACATTTGAACACGAGAGCCATAACCAGTATTTAAAGGATTTGGATGATTACTATGCTGAGTTGGCAGTCATTTTTAAGGATCCTGAGCCTATATTTACCAAGGCTTATCAGAACCTGTTTCAATTGATTTCTGATTCTAAATTTGTTATTGAGACCAAGAACAGGCATTTACCTGAATATCGACTAACAAAAGAGGAATTAGCGAAATATGGGGACAGGGACACATTACTCTGGGGATTAATTCAGCAAGGGGTTGAGAAAAAACTTGGAGGAAACTTGACGGAAGAGTATGCTGCGAGGATCCAAGAGGAATTAGAGGTAATTGTGAATGGGGGAGTTGTTGATTACTTCTTAATACTGCATGATATTATTAGCTGGTGCCGAAGAAACGATATTTTAGTAGGTATTGCGAGGGGGTCGGCAGGGGGATCACTCACAGCGTTTTTGTTAGAAATTACCCAAATAGACCCGATTAAGTATGATTTACTGTTTTCAAGATTCTTAAATGCAGGAAGGATTAAAGTCTCCGTTCCTGACATTGACACTGACTTTCCTATGTTGAAGAGGGGCTTGGTGAAAAAATATATGGAAGAACGGTTTGGTCATACCCAAGTGTGCGCAGTAGGAACTTATACCACAATGAAGGTAAAAGCTGGATTTAAAGATCTTTGCAAATTGAATAATGTGTCTTTCCAGGATGCTAACTATATTACTGGAATGTTGGATCATGAAGCAAGTACCTTTGAAGATTTTATGAAACTTGCAGTAAGTTCTGAAAGAGTAAGGGATTTTACTAAAAATCATCCAGAAATTGTAAATTGTATCCCCTTAATTGTGGGGCAGCCAAGGGCAAAGTCAATTCATGCTTGTGCTATGATGATTTTACCCGATAGTAAGGAGATGTTTGAGTGGGTTCCAATACGGGAACAGGATGGAGATTATGTTACTGAGTGGGAAGGGAATGAGATGGATTCGGCTGGTTTCCTGAAGGAGGATATTTTAGGGGTTAAGGAGTTGGATAAGTTTGAGATGATCCTGAAACTTATAAAGCAATTACGAGGAGAAGATATTGATGTGTATAATATTCCAGTTGATGATCCTCGGGTGTTCGATTATTTCCAAAATGGATGGAATGGAGATGTGTTCCACTTTGGTTCTAAGGGGCTAACTAAATACTGTAAACAGCTAAAGCCTGTAGATATAGAAGATTTAATTGCTGCTATTTCCCTATATCGCCCTGGAGCAATGGAAAATAATTTCCATAATGAGTATGTGAAGAGAAGGTCGGGAGAAAAGGAAGTTGAGTATATGGTAGGTACGGAGCCTATACTGAATAAGACTTATGGAGTTTTCACTTATCAGGAACAAATCATGCAGTTGTGCCGAACCTTAGGGGGATTAACAATGGTAGAAGCTGATGATGTTCGTAAGGCGATGGTGAAAAAGAAATATGAAGAACTAACCAAGTACAAAGAAAGGTTTATTCCTTACTATATAGATAATTTTGGGGTGTCTCAAAAGTATGCAGAAGACGTATGGGACACTATCGACAAGGCTTCCACGTACCTATTTAACAGGAGCCACGCAGCTGCATACACCTTAACTGGATACGCTGGACAGTGGTTCAAGGTACATTATCCTCTTGAATTCTGGGTGACTTCTTTTAATTTTGCAGACGATCCTGAGATACCCTATTTTATAAGTGAAATTCAACGAACTGAGGGAATAAAACTTCAGGGTATAGATATCAATAAGAGTGAGATTGGGTATTCGTTTGATGTTAAGAGTAATTCCATATTCTGGGGAGTGAAATCCATTAAAGGGGTTGGGGACGTGGCTTCTAGTTGGCTGTTAGAAGAGAGAGAGAAAAATGGAGAGTATTTTAGTTTTGAAGAGTTCCTTGCTAGGGTAAAGATTACAGGGAGTAAAGTGAATAAGTCTCACATCCTTAGCCTAATACTGTGCGGAGCATTTGATATTGTGGAAAATATTCCCCATCCTATGGATAGGATTTCATTAGTGAAGTCTCATTGTAAATTTTTTAAGGATACGGCACTAGAAGGTGACTTTGTTAAGTTTTCCAGTATGGATTGGCTAAAGACCCAAAAGAGTCTTTGCGGATTAGCCCTGTTTGATTACAATTCAATGTATAGTGGGGTTGATGGGTTCTTTGGTAAGAGGTTCCTGGATATCCCGAATCTTGAGGACGGGGATGAAGGGGCAGTTGGTGGTTATGTTTTGGATATGGCTATAAGATCTAGCAAAAAGGGAGAGTATGCTGATATCACATTAGAGAATAATTACGATATTCTTAATGTTAAGATTTGGGCAGACACTTGGGGGAAACTTACTAACATGAAGTATGATTTGAAAGGGGAATTAATTATCCTAAGTGGGAAGGTTCAATATGATTCTTATAAGGATGATTTGATACTGTTTACTACTGATAAGACCGAGTTTCAGGTGTTTAAATAAATATAAAGTTTATATTTTTAATAAAATAATTTACTACCATGGCAGAGAAAGGTGTGCACATCTTCCAGTTTGATAAGCAAATAGTTACATTGAAATATGAAGGCTTTGAAGACGAGATTGATGTGGATGAGATTTGTAAAATTGACTACTCTAATATATACGGAGAAGTGGTCACCTGCACAGCCCTTATGAATCGTATTGGGATAATTAGGGCAGAAGCTGAATCAATCCTAAAGGAGAAAGAGCTGTTAGCAAAGATTGAGGAGGCAAGAATCAAGAAGAGTGAACGTAGAAAAGCTGTTTCTGACAGCAGGAAGATCACCGAAGGCGGATTAGAGGAAATGGTAATGCTTGATGAAGGTCTCCAGATTATGAAGAAGAATGTAATCAAAGCACAGAAAGATTTCTCATTCATTGAATCCCTATACTGGGCTTTAAGCAGTAAAGACAAGAAACTAAATAACCTTATAAAGGAGATAACCCCAGAGGAATTTGAAGATCGTTTGATCGAAGGTAAAGTCAACGGATTTATAATTAAGAAATTTGATAAAAAGTACCCAGTTTAGCCGTTATGGTTTTATGTTTAATTTAATTTAATTACAATTATGTCAGGATTTAACAGAGATCGCTTCCAGGGAGCGAAAATGGCATCCATAGTTGATGCAAGGAAAGAAGCCGAGAAAAAGTCGGGCTATTCCCAAGACGGGAGACCAGGATTTCATTCTATTGAAGAGGGAGTGAACCTGTTTAGGATTGCCCCACCTCATGATCCAAAGAACCCCCCTTTCCAACCTATTCGTTCAACATGGTTGAAGTGCAGTGTTCCAAAATTGGATGATAATTACAAAGAAACTGGAGAATACGAAGTAAGGAACAAGCGTATTTTCATTGCAACAATCCACGGTGGAGCAGAGAAGGATATAGTGGAAACTTATATTTCCTATGTTAAGAACAAGGTGAACGATGAAGTTGCTGACAAGGATGAACGTTCTAAGAAACTAGCCCCAATAACTGGCTGGAGGGATAAGTCAGGAAAATGGAATCCAGGGATCTATTCTTCCACTAATTATGTATTTTATGCTTGGGACAAGAGCCACAACCTTGGTAGAATTGAGCTATACCCATCTGATGTTAAGCAGATGGAGAAACTTAACATTTCTGAAGATACGGGGGAGCCAATTGAAACAGATGTGTTCTCTGATCCATCAGAAGAGGGCTTATGGATGGCCATAAATCTCACTAAAAACGATAAAAATAAGTGGGATAGGATTATTACTAAAAAGTCTTTCAATCCCCAAGGAGTTAAGCCAGCAGACATGGCAGAGAAATATCAGGAATTTCTGGCTACCTCCATGGTTACTGATGAGATGCTTATGAAGTTAGCTGAAAAAGAATCTCTTGAAGAGGTATACGGTGAGGATTCTTATACTCTCAGGGATTTTGAAATGGCTTTGGATGGGCTGCAGAGGTTTGACTCCGAGAATGGCTACAGCATCTTTGAAAATGAAGATTTCTTAGAAGAGGTAAAGGAGATGATGGAGTGGGCTTACTCTTTAGAATCTCAAGAAAAACCCCAGCAGGAGCAACCAATTAAAACAGAGCCAGAACCAGAACCTGAAAAGAAGCCGGAGTTTAAAAAACTTGTTGTCGAACCAACTCCTGAACCAGAACCTGAAAAGAAAGTGGTTCCCCAAGGGTTGGCAGATTTTAAGAACAGACTAAAGGCTCAAACACAGAGTTCTTCTCCAGAACCTGAACCAGAGAAGAAAGAAGCCACTCCTGAGACCCCTAAAACAGAGCCAAAGGTTGAAGCCCCTAAGACTGTGAATATTCAGGAGCAGCTTGCTATGCTTAAGAAGAAAATGGACGCAGGTAAATAACCTACCATGGAAGTAAAAGAAGTTAAAAGGGCAAGGACACCACTTGCCCTTATTTCCAACGATTGGCATATAGATGCGGACGACTACCAGGAGGTAGAGGAAATAATTGAACAGAAGATTTGCTATTGCAAAGAGTATGATATTCATAGGGTAATTATAGCTGGGGATATATTTAATTCTCGTAAGTCCCAGTCAGAGCCTAATCTTACCTGTTTATCTAGAATTCTACAGCGGCTTAACGATGAAAATCTTGAGATTTATATTATTCCAGGTAACCACGATAAACTTAGTTACAATGGAGATTCTTCCTATTTAACTGCATTCCAGCACCATCCTGGAGTCACATTATTTGAATCTCCTAGGACTATGTCCTTTATGGATGTTAGAATTGGGTTCCTTCCCTACTATCAACCTGATATATATGTCGATAGGTTGGCTGAAGTTCCTGAATGTGATGTTTTGATATCTCATCAGGGGATGGAGGGTTCAAAATATTTGGGGAAGACCATGCAATCCTCTATCAAACCCACAATGTTCAGACGGTTCAAGTTGGTGCTGCTGGGGCATTTTCATAATTACCATGAAATAAATTCCAGAATTATCCATATGCCCTCTATTCAGCCTAGGAATTTTGGAGAAGATGAACTAAAAGGATTTACTATTCTGTATGATGATCTTTCATTTGATATACTTCCTTCTAAGTCAAAAAGGTACACTACTATTGAAGTGGAGTTGGATAAGGGCAATATGAAAGAGTTTATAGAACAGGTAAAATCTAGCGAATTGAACCCTAAGGACTTTATCAGGTTATCTATTACTGGGGATGAAGAGATAATCAAAGCTCTACCTAAGGATATGCTTACCCGAAAAGGGTATTTCCTTAAAACTGCCATTAAAGAGATTCAGGCATCTGGGGAAATTACCCAAGAAGATATCTCTAAGCATACTGAGGATAGTATTAAAGATAAGTTTAAGGTGTTTTGCGAGAACAACAATCACAATTACGAACAAGGCATTAAATACTTACTGTAATGGGAGAAGCATTAAAGAAAACAATTGATTTATTGGAAAAAAAGTTTGGTAAAGGCACGGTGGTTTCTTTTGAAGATACCAAGGCGTCTGATGTGGAATTTGTCCCAAGCGGTTCAATATCCTTGGATATTGCTCTGGGGGGAGGTTACCCACTGAGTCGTATTGTAGAAATATATGGGATGGAGTCCAGTGGGAAGACTACCCTTGCTATACATGCTGCAGTAGAATATCAAAAGAAATTCCCAGACAAGGCAGTTCTGTATATTGATGTAGAGAATGCCTTTGACCCTTTTTATGGAGAGTCCCTAGGGTTGGATTACAGCAGGGAGAAGTGGTTATTCTCCCAGCCCTCTTGCGGAGAAGAGGCTTTTGATATTGCCCAGGATTTCTTAAGATCAGGGGAAACCTCTTTAATTGTATTTGATTCTGTTGCAGTTCTTATTCCTAGGGCAGAATTGGAGGGGGAGTTTGGAGAATCTAAAATGGGGCTTCAGGCAAGATTAATGTCCCAAGCCCTGAGAAAGATGGTTAATACCATTAATAAATCCAAGTGCACCGTAATTTTCATTAACCAAATGAGAGAGAATATTGGGGTTATGTATGGGGATACCAAGGTGACAACTGGGGGGAATGCTCTTAAATTTTATGCATCCCAAAGGCTAGATTGCTCCAGAATTGGCCAAATAAAAGATGGGGACGAGGTCACTGCCAATAAGACTCGTGTTAGAATAAAAAAGAACAAGGTGTCTGCTCCTTTCAGGGTTGCGGAGTTTGATATAGTGTTTGGAGAAGGGATAGATGCAATTGGAGAAATAATTACACTGGCTGCTAATAACAACATAATCAAAAAGGCGGGGTCTTGGTATTCCTACGGGGATACAAGGTTGGGTCAGGGGGTAGAGAATGTGAAAGACTTGTTTAAGAAGGAGCCTGAGCTCTTAAAAGAGATAGAAGCTAAATTGAAATTAAATCTGGGGTTGTAATGAATATTCCGAAACGTTTGTTAATTAGAAACTTCCTTTCTATTGAAGAGTTTGAGTACTTCTTTAAGGAAGGGGAAACTGTAGCCATTAAAGGGCAGAATCTGACAGACAAGGGGAAACGATCTAATGGCTCAGGGAAGTCCTCCATCCAACAAGCCATAGAATTCCTGCATAAAGGCTCTTGTTCCAGAAAAACAACTAATGGAAAACTGGTTAGGAGGGGTTCTCTTATGTCTGTGTTAGAGATAGAGTATTTTAACACCAAGACCCAAAAATCCCTAATTATTACCCGAACTATCCCCCTAAAGGATTCTACTACCTTGAAGATACAGTGGAACGGAGTGGATGTCCTTTTTGAGAAAGTGGATTCAGGCAATGATTGGTTGGTGCAGTATTTTGGAATTGAGAAAGAGGATATGGCATCCTTTTATTTTCCCAATGAGGTATCATTTATTCCCTTCTTCCTGTCCTCTAACACTAAGAAAGTTGCTTTTGTTAATCGATTCTCAGGGGCAAACCTAATTGATTCATCCAAAGCGAAGATTGAAAAGGATATAGATTTGCTGGTTGAGGAGAAAGGGGGCTTAGAGAAAGAATTGGCTAAATTGCAGGCAAAGGCTGAATTGATCCAAGAGAGTATCGATGGGCAAGATTCAGAAGCCTTTGAAAAGGAGAAACTTCAAAGGGTTGAAAGGGTGTTCATTGAAATTGGGGGGAAGGAAGCCAAGCAATCTGAAGTATCTCAATACTTAGCCAATATTCTTAAGAAAGTTAGGCGAGAAAGACTATTAGTGCATCCTAAATTGCAATCTTGGTTGAAGGCAGGTAAAAGTTTGGCAGAAGTAGAAGAAACCTTATCAGCCCCTAAGCCCGATAATGTGGTTGAAGCTGAAGCAACCTCTAAATCAGTTGAAGAACTAAAAGGGACTGCAGCTAAAGAGAAGGCTAAGATTAAACTTGAACTGCAAGAGGTTTCCAGAAAATTATCCAGCGTTGAGAAGGAGTTGTTAGGAGTGATCATATGTCCTAAATGTTCTTATGAATTTTTCCATGGAGATAACCGTCCAGTTGATGATGTTCGGAAGGAGAAGGAGGAAATAGAGAAGAAGGTTAAGGATTTTGAAACGAGGGTATTAGAAAAAGAATCTAATTTAAAGGATTGTGACAATATGCTTCAAACCTGTAATATTGTTACAGAAACTTACACCTCTAGTTTAAAAGCTCTTTCTAGTCAATATCAAGAGGTTTTAAAGAATTTTAATACCCTTACCAGTGAATTGAACAAAGCTAGAAGTGCTGCCAATATGAGCCTTTCACTGGCTAAGGCAACCAGGAAAAGCTGTAGAGAAATAGATGTTGAGATAACTGAACTCCACGCTAAGATGGAGAAAATAAGAGGGGAGTCTCTTGACCCAACTCTTTTAGAGAAGTCAAAGTTACAATTGGAAGAAGTCCAAAAAGATATCCATTTCCATAATGCTGCCTGCACTCAGAAGGATGTGGAGATTGCCGAGGTAACTCAGTGGCTCACTATTATGAAACGGTTCAAGCAGGAACTGGCTAATGAGAAGTTAAGGGTGATCCAAGGGCTTGCTAATCACCACCTAGAAGAGATGGGGGTTGATGTGCAGTTGAAGATTGATGGATACAAACTGTTGGCGTCTGGCGAAATCCGAGAGGAAATTACTGGATATGTTATTGATAAAGGGGAGATAGTAGAATATCCAAGTCAGAGTAAGGGAGAGCGGATTCGTATTGACTACGCTATTATTTTGGCCATAAGATCTTTGCTGAATGCTTCTTCAGAGAGCGGGGGAATTGACTTGTTATTTTCAGATGAGATAACCGAGGGGCTTGATGATTTAGGGACAGAATCCTTGCTAGAGGCACTTTCTAAGACCGACAACACCATTCTGTTCACAACCCACGTCTTACCTGACAATATATTTCCCAATATGCTGTATGTACGTAAGATTAATGATGTTTCACAAATAACGGAGAATTAATGGTAGTAATAGGAATTGACAACGGAGTTACAGGCACTATAGGGGTTATCACCCCTGCGGAGACTATTCTAATACAAACCCCAGTAAAAACCCAGCAGGATTACACCAAGGCAAAGAAGAATATTACTCGGGTTAAGTTTAAGGATGTAGTGGAATTCTTGGGGCAGCTGGTGGTTAAGTACCAGGATGAACGATTCATGGTCTTAATTGAGCGTCCTATGAAGAATCCTGGGAGGTTTACTGCCAGTATCTCAGCAGTGAGGGCAATGGAAGCCTTGGTGAATGCAGTTGAATTTCATAATCTCCCCTTAGACCATATTGATTCTAAGGAATGGCAAAAAGTCCTGTTACCTCAAGGGGTTAAGGGAGATGATTTAAAGGTGGCTTCTAAGGATATTGGGTGTAGATTATTCCCCCAGCACACTGAACTTATCTGTAAACACAAAGATGCTGACGGAATACTTATTGCAGAATACTGCAGGAGAAAATTTGGACTTTAACCCTTTTTAAAGTTATTATGGATAATTTTATTTGTCTAGGTTGCGGGCACACCTTTATGGAGCCCCATTACAAAATGTCCTTCCCTAAGGGAGTTATGCTGTTTAGGGATAAGAATGACAATCAGTTAAAGTGCCCTAAGTGTAGTTCTGTAAATTTAGAGGAGATTGAAAAGGATGGGTTCGGTGTCCCAGCATTTGGAAAGTTTAGCTCCTCCTCAGAGGACAATAAGAAACGAATCCTAAGGAAACGGGCTAAGGAACATATCACCAAAACAGACAGGGAGCGAAAAGAACACCTGGACAGGAACTTTGCTGGCAAACTAAAGCATGGAGACTATTAGCCAAGAGTTTATAGAAACTTATGGGATCAAAGGATTTGAACCCAGCTTCTCTATAATTGAGGAGCTGGGTAAACTTGGGAAGGGGATAGTGTTTCAGGGGTGTGATGGGTATGGATTTGTGGGGCTTACCTTTGATGGGGTAACCCATTGTGCAGTTTATATTCTTGATTATAATAAGCCAGCCTTAACTCTCACTCCCATAGAGATACTTGATGAATTCTTTATAACTGAAATATTACCTAAACTTTAATGCTATGGATAATAAAATTTTTGCCAATGATTTACTAGAACTGTTCTTACAGCAGGGAATGTCCCTGGTAAAGGTAATGGGAGAGGACGGAGTGGAGTTTACTTTTATTCCTGATGACTTTCGCCCATATAATCCCACCCAGCACCAACATTCGACTGATATTAAGGGGAAGGACGTTACCCAACTGCTGGCCAATTATGCTGTCTCTGGGTCAATTGACTATAATCAGAAATTGAAAACGATTCAAACCAAATTAGAAGAAATACCTTCCAGAACCTACATATTCTCTAGGGAGTTTAAGTACATATGGATTAAATCATAATTTAAAGTAAATATAAATAAGGGTAAAAAAATAAAAATTTTACCCTTTTATTTTGTTTTATTAAATATAGTTATTATATTTAACCATTCTTAATTAATAAAATTCCATTTAACTATGACAACACAAGAGTCTTTACAAGAATGGTTTGGAAGTAAGCCTATCCAGGATAGGGCATCTTATTTTGATTACCCTCTAGTTTGCCAATGCAGCATAAGGTGGCTTACTCGATTAAGGCAGGTAGAAATTTCTCAAAGAAGAGCTACTGCTTGCCTTAGAAGCACGTCTGTGACTTCAAGGAAGATAACTTATCGATTCATTAACCTTAATTAACCCAACCGTATGAATAACAATAAAGTTGGAAATTTAACCCTTTCCCCCGTTAAGTATCAAACCCCCATTATTGATTTGAAGGGAATAGGGTATGCGATTCAGGGCAGTGATGGCCTGTTCAGAAGGGGCAGGGATGCCAAAGGGACGGATGTTCCCCTTTCAGACAGACGCTATATAGAAGTTTTTATTAGAACTTCTGAAGACAAGAAAGGCATTACCACTACAACCTTTACCTCTATTGATTTGAACAGGAAGTTCCTTGAGTCTCTTATATTTAATGGGATTGTTGACAAGGTGGTCATTAAATTCTTAAAGATAAGAGTCTTTCAGGGAGTGGTCTATGCAGAAGAGAGTCCAGTAAAATTGAAAGGCACAGTAAAATCTACTGTTTTAAAGTGGCAGTCTGCTCCCTGCAGGAAGGCAGGGAAGATCATAACCATTCGCTATCATAAGGAGAAAGAGAGACCTTACACTATCAATTTTGAAGAAGAAGAAGTAACAATCCCTAAATTTCTGCAAAAATGTCGAAACTAAAATACTACAGAACAGGGCAGGTAGATGTGTTCCCTTTAAAGAATCCTTCTCCTGTAGTCAAGGTTGGGAATGAATTATTTCTCTTCAGGAGAATGGGATCTTATGCTAGACTAACTACCCATACTCCAAATGGTAAAAGGCTGGTTAAAATAGTTTTGGACAAAAGGGGTAAGCGTGGAAGAACTGTAATCTGCCAAAGGCTTGATAAATCTATTTTTGAAGCTCCCCTGGAAGACGTTCAATTTCTTGAACTATCAGTTGAAGGAATTATCCTTGATAAATTAGGGGATTTGGAGTATATTATGAGAATATATCCTGATATATCAAGTATCTTGTACCGAGTAAGGTCAGAAAATATTACCATTCGGTATAGAGAGAGAGTAACCACCCAATACTGCAACGGGTTCTATAATCTGGATTTACCTGCTAATTTTAATATCCTATTAGGTTATGTTGAATTTTAATAAGATTAAGTTTGTTTGTGAAGAAGCCAAGGCAGCTTCCTTTACTCTGACACCAGGGGGATTAAAAATTTCAGTGTCTTTGAACATCAAACCTCCTATGGTGAAGTACTTATATCCTCAGGTAAGAAAATCTCATAAATTTTATGTTCATACAGTCTCGGCTACTGTGAAAGAGATTAATTCAATCAGCGTTTACAACACTTACAAACAGCTTCTAGGTCGGGCTATGATTAACTGCCGAAGAGCAAAGCAGCTAGTCATTAAAGAGGAGATAAGAGATTTGAAACACAGACAGTTAACTTTTAAATTTTAAACCAATGAAAACACAACAAGAACAGAAAGCCTTTCTGATAAAGGCAAACATGATGTATCGTATTGGGCGACCCATCCTATCCGACCTAGAGTTTGACGCCCTGCTTTATACCTATAAGACCCATTATCCCCAGGATAATATTGAGCAAATCATGCGGGTGTGTGAAAGAGGGCAGAAGGATCGGGAAGAAGTTCTCCCCACCCCCATGTTCTCTTTGGATAAGCTAAAGCACGAAGATGAGATTCAGTCTTGGGCAATCCGAATGGCTAATCGCCTTAATGTACATTCTCAGGATCTGGAAATCATCATAACCCCTAAATATGATGGTATTTCAATGTGTAGGGACGAGGGGACAGCTGTCAGTTGGCTAAGGGGAGATGGAGAGATTGGACAAAGGGTTGATGGATTTGTAACCTTTGTTCCTGTTGGAGAGAGTATTGGAATTGGTAAGATTTCTGCAGGGGAACTAATAATGAAGAAATCCAGCTTTTCTAAGTATTCAGAAGCCTTTGCAAATCCTAGGAACCTAGTTGCTGGAGCATTCAATCGTAAATCCCCTGAGCCAGAAGTCCTAAGTGATGTGGAATATGTTCGCTATGGACTCTTCCCTATTACCATGAACAAGGACGTTGAACTCAAGGTTCTAAATGCAGCCAATAAGGTTCCTGTCCCATCCGTTAAGATAGTTGCCTCTAAACTCTGCACGGGAACTTTAAACAATTTGTTCAAGGATTGGAGTAAAGAATTTACCATAGACGGATTGGTGTTGGAGGTAAATGATTTTGAGTATAGGAACCGATTAGGCAGAGAAACCAACGGGAACCCTGTTTACTCAAAGGCTGTTAAACTTCCTCAATGGCAACAGGGGGCAGAATCCGTAGTAATCTCTATCACAACAGAAGTTTCAAAGCAAGGGCTGATTAAGCCTGTGATAGCTATAGAACCTGTAGAAATAGGAGGGGTAACCATTTCAAATGTAACTGGGTACAATATGGCTTATATTCTTGAGAATAACATTTGTCCAGGAGCCAGAATATCAATCATCCGGAGCGGGGATGTGATACCCAAACACATTGGGACAGTTTCCTATTCTGAGAAAAATTTATCAGAGTATATAGGCTCAAAGGCATTTCAGAATTGCCCCTCCTGTGGAGAGCAGGTTTACTGGGACGATAATCAGGTAGAGAAGGTATGTATAAACTCCAACTGCATTGGCAAGAAGATTAAGAAAATTGTTCATTACTTTGAAACTCTTGGGTCAGATGGAGTTGGAGAGAAAACCATTCAATCCATTGTCAAAGGGGCAAAGGGAGACTCACTTGCCTCCATATACCTCTTAGCCAAAGCAGATATATTAGAACTTGAAGGATTTGCTGAACGCTCAGCAGAACTACTTCTGGCAGAAATACGAAGAGTTCACACTCAGGGAGTCTCCTTAGCAAGGTTTCTGCATGCTCTAGATATTTTTAAGGGGAGAATAGGAGAGAAGACACTGCAGAAGATTATTGATTCTGACCTCATTCTGTTTGATGATAATTTTCCTGAACTGGGGAAACTCAGATTGAATCCTAGGATTGAAAATTTCTACAATCACCTAATTTCCATTGACGGGGTGTCTGAAATTACAGCCAATATTTTCTTGAATGGAATGCCAGATGTTAACTGTAACGGGGCTCTATATATTCTTGAGAATATCAATATCAGTAAGGTTAAATCCACCCAAAGTGAGGGGGTAAGGGTTTGCTTTACAGGGGTTAGGCCAAGTTCTGAAGTAAGGCAAAAGATGATCAAGGCGGGGTTTCAGGAATGTGATTCAGTGAGTAAGAATACTCAAATGTTGGTTGTCAAGGATTTGAACTCCAACTCTTCTAAAATGGCCAAGGCTAAAGGGCTTAGTATTGAGATTTTATCCCTGGAACAGTTCATTTCAGAGAAACTTGTTTAAACCTAGTTTATCTCCTGTTTAACAATATCTACCTTGTTTCTGATATATTGTATTGATTCAAGGTAGATAATTGAAATCTAATAGGGAGAACTAACAGGAAACAGGGTTCATTTAATATTTATCAATTTAAAATAAAATATCATGAAAACAACACTAATTATTTTAGCAATGCTGATGGTTGGAATTACAACCTATCCTCAAACCAAGTATACAGGGTATCAGTATTCTGTAAACAGTGATGCGTATTATCCATTTAAGTACACCAGAGAGTACGAGGAAGGCAGGGATACTTACACAACAGTGTATAAGATATACCATCCAACGAAAGATCGGCACATCATTACAATCACAGCTGTTCACAATAAACCGAACAAGGAAGTAAAAGTGGATATTGAAATTCCTGGAGGAGGTATATTAGCCCATATTAGGAGCGAGGAAATATCCTATGAGGTTGCCTCAATAGAACCTTTTGGAAGACGTGGATCACTTGGAGTTTTAGGTGGGGATAGAGTTCCAAACCAATTAATGGTAAGATTCGCAAGCAATAGGTGTGAGAACATAAAAGTATTTCATATTTATGGCACCGAGCCTGGATCTTCAAATCAGGTATTCTATGTGTTGAATGGCGACTAAGGTCAAATAAAAATTAATTATCTTTACTTCTGCGACTAACATCAATGTAATGAAAAATATTTTGAATTTCCCAGTGCACGAGCAATTTCTTTCCTCAGTTGAAGGTGTTGGTCGCAGTCGTGTGCTGGGATTTTCTATTTACTAAAACTTTATAGTTATGGAAAATAGAGGTGAGGGGATTTGGATCCCTCAAGAAATCTGGAAATTATTGGGAAAAGGTAGGAATAAATTAAATATTTTTGAAGTGAATTTAGACCTATTTCAACAAAAGAATGTTTTCTCCCCGAAGCAAGGGACATTTCACTTGAACCATTAAATCAATTTCCAACAAATATCTTACTTAAAAATATTGCAAATGAATAATTCAAAATCAAAAACCTACGGCATAAACAAAAGTCTCCTATCCAAAGACTCTTTTTGGATGGTAAAGAAGAACATAGCCATGGAAACTGGGCTAAGAATAGAGGGTTCAGCCTTTCTTGCTGAACTAATAGAATACCACAACTGGCTTATGGCTAAGGGATTCATAAAGTTTGGGCAGGAATTCTTCTATAAACAAATCCACACTAAGGAAGACAAAGAGAGAGAGGTCCTGTCAGGCGAAAAAATTAGATCAATAGAATCCAACACCAGGATTCCAAAACATAGTCAGGACAAATATATCCAAATTCTAAAAGAACTAAACTTTTTAGAAGTTGTAAGGAAAGGGATCCCTCCAAGGCTCTACTACAAAATCCTATTTGAGAATATTATCAAGTTTGAATCTAAAACAGGGGGGGATGAATTTAGTAGTGACCAGGAGACCAAATTCTATGACACTCAATCCTATGAAAACCTTTAGTAAGTTATAGGAATACCTTTAGAGAATTATGTGGAAACCTTTAGACTATTATTGGAAAACACATAATATATATAAAGAAAAGAAACAAATAAAAGATAATAACAAAAGATAGAAAGAAAAGAAGAGAATTTTCTGACGAAAATCTCCAACTCCCTCCTAATAAAAGACAAATGAAATTTGAGAACATAAAAATATATTCAGATGGGTCTTGCTATAATAAGATAGGAGAGGGTGGGATTGGTATTTATATACCCCTATTGGATAGAAAGATTTCAATAGGTGTAAAGAATACAAGTTCTGACAGAACAGAAATTTTAGGACTTCTTCATTCCCTAGTAGAATTAAATACAGTTAATTTCACCAAGGCAACCATTTACATAGATAACCAGTATGTGGTTAAGACTATAACTCAGAAGTGGTTGGTGCGCTGGATTCGTAATGGAGAGTATGGGAGAAAGAATCTTGACCTGTGGATCCCTATATGGGAGTTTATGGAAACCCATAATCGGAATGGCAGAAAAATTGAATTGGTTTGGATTAAGGGACACAGTAAGGCACAGGATTTTAACACAAAGTGCAATCACATAGCCGATATGCTAGCAGACTATAAGCAGAAATTTGAGTTGACAATTATTGATAACGTAAAATTTGAGTAGACATGGAACCATCAACGTACCAAAAGGTAATTTATAAGGCTTATGACGAAACTAATGATAACATTGTTGTTCAGGCTTGTCCCGGAAGTGGTAAAACCACTACCCTAATACACCTTTTAAGAAGAACTCCTCAGTGGAGAAAGGTTATATTCTTAGCGTTTAATAAGAGCATACAGCAAGAATTGGAAAAGAAAGTCCCCACTGGGGTGGAAACTTCAACTATCCACTCTTTAGGATTAAAGACCTTGAGAAAGAATGTAACTATAGGGTCAATGAAGGTGTCCGAGTATAAGACTTGGGTTCTGGCCAAAAAATGTCTTCCCTATCTAAATATGTTTGAAGATAAGAAGCGGAATGCTTATCTAGGGACAATTTCACAGCTGTATGATCTATATCGGTTAAATCTTCTAAAATCTATAAATGAACTGGAGGAAGTAGCCCTAAACTATGGCATTGATTTTGTCCAGGACCATATTAAGGATCTTCCAGTGGTTATTAAACATATCAGTAAGTACAATAAGAACAGGGATTCTAAAGAGTTCATGTTGGACTATACAGATATGCTCTATTTGCCATATACTTTAGTAAAAACTGAAGATTTCCCTAAGTACGATGTAGTAATGGTTGATGAGGTTCAGGATTTGAATAAACTCCAGAAAGCCCTTATAGACAGACTTTGTAAACCCAATGGAAGATTTATTGCCGTAGGGGATAAGAATCAGGCAATCTATGCCTTTATTGGGGCAAATAGGGGAGTGTTTGAACAGTTTGAGAAAGCTCCGAGAACTCAAGTTTTGCCCCTTTCTGTATCATATCGATGTGCTAAAGCTATTGTAAGGGCAGCGAACAAGGTGTTTGGTGGGATGGAGCCATTTGAGAATAATGAGGAGGGGATTGTGAGAACTGGTAAGGTATCTGAGGCGGAGGATGGAGATTTTATTATTTGCAGGAATAATCTCCCATTGATTATGGTGTACTTTGACCTAGCTAAGGAGGGCAAGAAGGTGAGTATACTAGGAAGAGATTTACAACAGGGATTAGAACAGATATTAGGGGTTATAAAGGGTTACCCCAACCGACAGGATGCCATTACCTACTTAACACAAGATAAACTTGATTCTATAAAGAAAAAATACCCAACTCATCCTAACCCCAAGACTCATCCCTCCTTTAGGAATTTGATGGAAAAGATTAATATTGTGGAGTATCTATACTCTTCCTGTGATGAGGATTTGGATATAGTGGAGAAGACTATTGGGAATATGTTCTCGGATAATCAGGAAGGGGGGATAAGTATGATGACAGGACATAAGTCTAAGGGATTGGAGGCTGACAAGGTCTTCTTTTTATTCCCAGAACTGGTGCCATCTCCTTATGCGGAAACTCCTATAGAATTGAATCAGGAGGAATGTTTGAAGTATGTAATTGTCACAAGGGCAAAAAGAGAGTTAGTTTTTGTTCAAATGAGTCCAGTAGACCAGTTTAGGATCAAGGAGTTAGGTGGAGTAATTAAGATTTAGCAATTATAAATTTATTATTTTTAGATATGCCAAAGAAAGTGAAGTTTTATGCAGACATGCCTACTAAGAGCGGGAGATCTGTAATGGTGAATGTTTCTGGATTGAAGGTGGAGAGATTTATCCCACCTGTCAGTAAGATTGTGGAGCATATAGAATCTATTCAGAATCAAGGTTTGAAGTTCACTCCCTTTTCAGTGACAATCCCCCCGGAAGCCTTTCAAGAATGTTTCTTGCAGGTAAGGAGGAAGGTTGTAGGATGTATGGAAATGAGACATATTCCAATAAGGATAGGAAGTGATACGAAAGTTTTGGTGATTATAAAACAGTAATTTGAAATGACAAGAGAGGAAGTTTTACAGAGTTCTTTGGATTATTTTAACGGAGATTCCTTGGCAGCATCTGTTTGGGTAGATAAGTACTGCCTAAGAAATAAGGAAGGCGATTACCTAGAGAAGACTCCAGAGGATATGCATTGGCGATTGGCTAGTGAATTGTTTAGGATTGAGAACAGGCATCCAAACCCAATGCAATTGAGGGAAATTTTTGATCTGTTGAAAGGGTTTAGGTATTTTATTTTGGGGGGGAGTCCCATGGCAGGTATAGGGAATGATTTTCAAGTGACAACCCTGTCAAATTGTTATGTTATAGGAGGCCACAACTCTCATGATTCTTATGGTTCAATAATGCGCACAGATGAAGAACAAGTTCATCTGATGAAACGCAGGGGCGGGGTAGGGCATGACCTATCACATTTAAGACCCCACGGAACAAAAACAAGTAACTCTTCTAATTATTCCACAGGGGCAACTACTTTTATGGAGAGGTACTCAGCAACCACCAGAGAGGTGGCTCAGGGGGGCAGGAGAGGGGCTTTGATGTTGTCTATAGCAATTGAGCACCCCGATGCAGAACGTTTCATAGACGCTAAATTACAGGATGGCAAAGTGACAGGGGCTAATATTTCTGTTAAGGTGTCTAATGAATTCATGGAGGCAGTAAAAAGGGATGATGTTTTTGTTCAAAGATTTCCAATAGATTTCCCCTTGGATGATAAGTCTTGGGATTCTATTGTGAATAGCGATATGTATAGGGAAGGAGAGTTGGTTGAAGTAATAAAAGGTTGTTATGTAAAGAAGGTAAAGGCAAAGAGGTTGTGGGGAAAGATTATCCAGAATGCTTGGAAATCTGCTGAACCTGGAATTCTGTTTTGGGATAAGATTTTAATTGAGAGTCCAGCAGGATCTTATGGGGCAGAGTGGAAAGAGTCCAGTTGCAATCCATGCGGTGAATTACCTCTGCCTGATGGGGATAGCTGCCGCTTAGGGTGTATGAATTTGTTTTCATATGTGAAAGACCCATTTACTTCAAAGGCTTATTTTGATTTTGATTTGTTCTATTATCATTCAATAATGTCACAGAGGTTAATGGACAATCTGGTTGATTTAGAAATTGAGAAACTGGATACCATTATTAAGAAAATTCATAATGACCCAGAGCCTTATGAATTCCGTTTGGTTGAGTTGAACCTTTGGTTACGTATAAAGGAGAAGGCAATTCGGGGCAGGAGAACTGGCTTAGGGATAACAGGTGAGGGAGATATGTTAGCTGCACTTGGGTTAAGGTATGGATCTCAAGAGGGTGTTGAATTTTCAGTTAAAGTTCATAAGATGCTGGCTAAGGCGAGTTATGAATCTTCTATAATCATGGCTAAGGAGAGGGGGCATTTCCCCGATTGGAATTTGGAGAAAGAAGGTAAGAATCCATTTATTAACAGGGTTCTGGATGCATTTACGTTTGATGAAAATTGGAGTCCTGAAAAAGGGCAGGAGAATCCTATAGTTTGGGAATACGAGAAATACGGTAGGAGGAATATCGCTAATCTTACTATTGCTCCCACAGGTTCTGTATCTATAATGACTCAGACCTCCTCAGGCATAGAGCCATGTTTCCAGCCATTCTATACTAGAAGAAGAAAGGTGGATTCAGGGGACAGTGTTGTGTTCACAGATAAGTCAGGGGACAACTGGGAGGAGTATCGAGTATTTCACCACAATTTTGTGAAGTGGTTTGATATGAATTGGTATAAACTGGATCCTAATTGGTTTGATACCGACTTCCATCCAGAAATTGAAAATTTATCTAAAGAGAAATTGGAGGAAGTGTATAGGAAGTCTCCTTATTTTGAAGCCACCTCCAATGATGTTGATTTTATTGAAAAGGTTAAAATGCAAGGGCAAATTCAGGAATGGGTAGACCATTCTATCAGTGTTACTATAAATTGCCCTAAGGAAACCACGGTAGCCCAAGTGAATGAAATGTATTTACAGGCTTGGGTGTCTGGGTGTAAAGGAGTGACAGTTTATAGGGACGGTTGCAGGGATGGTGTTTTGGTTAAAGGGGGTGGAGATAAGCTGTTTTCTTACAGTGATGGAGAAGAGAGACCTGAAGTGCTCCCGTGTAAAGTTCATCATTTAACAGCCCTAAAGGAGGAATGGGTGGTACTCATTGGGCTGAAGGATGGTAACCCTTTTGAGGTATTTGCTATTAAGAATAACATCCCCGAAGCGATAAGGGAAGGGAAAATAGTCAGAAGGAAGAGTAAGGTGTACTCCTTTGTGTCTCCTAAATTTGTGTTAGAGAATATAACTGATTTTATGCGGGATGATGACAGAACTGATACTCGTAAGTATTCTCTAATGCTAAGGCATAGAGTTCATCCTAGGCATATTGTTGATCAGATTGAGAAGTATGCCAGTATTTCTAGTTTTGATAAGGCAATTTCAAGAGTTTTGAAGAAATACTTTGAACATATTCCTAAAGGGGTCATTTGTGATAAGTGCGGAGCAGAGATGAAGAATTATGAGGAGGGCTGTTTACGATGTGATGAGTGTGGTAATTCTATGTGTGGGTAGTTTGAATTCTTATCTAAAGTAAATATAAATAAGGGCAGGAATATTAAATTTCTTGCCTTTTATTTTGTTTTACTAAATATAGTTATTATATTTAACTATTCTTAATTAATAACACTAAAATTTGAATAATGGCACGAAACAAAATAGATTTTATAAACGCAGTTTAATATGGAAAACTTAATAGAAAACATAAAAGCATCGACATGGGCTACACTTCATAATATACGCACACTTAAATTGCGTTTATTTGGTGTTAGCAAATCGTTATTTTGTCGTCTTGGGCTTCACAAAATGAGAAGAGGTTTTGGTTGGTCAGGCGATAAAAGAATGGATATATGTTTTAGAAATGGATGTAGATATAGCAAATGGCACAAGGACAAAATAGGTAATGAGTTGATATGTATGCAGGCAAAATAATGTTTGCTAACGGTTGGGTGTATGTTTAGTGCGATCAGAAGCACGAACATATCAATTTAAAACTAAAAATTAATAAGATGACAAAAGTATCAAATAAGAAAAAGACCGCAACTGACGTATATACAATGTTAGCTGCTGGCTGGTTTTCATTGGAAGAATTACCTGAATATTTCTCATTTAGATGTTTGATAAAGTTTAAAGAATTTGGAACTGACGGTATTGATAAAAATCACGTATCAACTGGATATTGGTGGCATAGAGATAAAGTATTTTCAATAGATAATAAGGAAATGAGAAATTTCACACCTGAATCCTTCATTCCTATTTATAGTGATATTACGTAAGCTTGCGGCTAACGGAATGGGTATATGTGCTGTACGCCCATCCAAAAAGTAAAATTAAAGTACAGCACTTAATCAGGCGTATAGCATATATACTGTGTTGTAGCACGTTATTTTAAATACCGAAAATGAAAATAGAACCAATTTTAATAAACGGAGAAGCATTAGAACAATTAAAAATGATACCCAACAAAATTGTTGATTTTGTATGTATCGACCCACCTTATGAATTGGATAATCACGGTGGTGGAAAGACTGATTTTGCACAACGAAAATTAGTAAAGGATTTGCATATTGATTTTATAAGCAATGGTTTTGAAATGGAAAAAGTATTTACTGAAATTGAAAGAGTAAGTAAAACTATGAATATGATTTGTTTTTGTTCAAACAAGCAAGTTTCTAAAATTATGAATTATTGGGAACAAAAAAAGCATTCAGTTACTTTATTGGTGTGGCAAAAATCAAATCCTGTCCCATTTGGTAATGGTAAATATATTTCTGATTTAGAATTTATGATTTATGTAAGAGGTAAAAACGCTATATACAACAACACAGGATATGCAAATCAATTAAAAACCTTTAACTACCCAGCGCCTAGTTCAAAAGCAAGAATACACCCAACTGAAAAACCTATTAAATTATTAAAAAGATTAATCGAAATACATTCAAATAAAGGTAGTATTGTTTTAGATTGTTTTGGCGGTAGTTTTTCAACGGGATTAGCGTGTATGGAATTAGAACGTGAATTTATAGGGATAGAAATTGATGAAGAAATTTTTAATTCGGCTAAAAAGAGGGTGGAAGAAAAAAGAAAAGAAAAAGATTTACAAGCAGGAACTTCATTCGGAGACGAAATGTAGTATTACCGCTAACTTACTTATATATCCACAAAACATGCATCAATACAATTATTATGACAAAACAAGAATATATGACAAAACAAGAATACATGGCAATATGCTGTTATGTGCCGTTTCTTATACACGCTGCTAGCACTAGTACGGATTATTATGGAAGATTTTAGATTTACAACAAAAGAACCACTTGCAACAAATGCAGATACGATGGATTGGTTTTCAAATGAACATTTTTACGAAGTGTTTGATGAAGATGCTGTTTTCTCAGAAGATGATGGTAGTTATGCAGAAGTACTTGATGGTAAAGGACAAAAATGGGCATTACACGCAAGTGGTGATGGTGATTTTGTTAGTCACAGAATTAGATTTGAAGCACTATCGTAGTATTGGTGCTAACGTTTGACAATAAGAAATGTATGGGATTAAAAAGCAGTAACCTATCAACATACATTGAACTTAATTAAAGGTACAACTGCACAATTGGCACAAACACCCATATATTTTTTATTGTGTGTTATGCCCCGTTAATTTAAAATACAATGAAATTATACAAAGTAACAAACAGAATTGGTGATTGGTGGGTTACAGCAGAACACCCAACAGAAGCAGAAGAAAAGGTAATAAAACACCTTGATAAAACAGACTACAGATTTTCAAAAGACCGTATAGTTAATAATATAGAGTTGATTGCTACCAAGGCGGATGATGAAAGGTTTATAACTGGGCATTTTCTACTGACCTAATGGGGCATAACGTTCGACGGTATGAAAAGTTGGGGATTAAAATGTGCTACCCTATCGAGCCACAACAAAGTAAATTAACAGTACAAATATAGCAACTTGTAAACAACCCCCAATTTGCTATATACATTGTTAGGGGCTGGCATTTTTAAATATTAAAAAACATGAATGATTGTGTAAAAGAAAGCCGTCCAGAATTTGCGGAATTATTGGATGCACTAAAAGACCAATTGAGTTTAATGGATGAAAACTCAAGTATTATTTTTGAAAAAGTGAACATTATAAAAGATGTTCGAGAACCCGAAAAAGAAGAGTTAAAATCTGAACATTCTGGCGGATTAATGAATGAACTTTGGCAATGTGTTGACAGAATGAAAAAGTATAACAACACTTTAAGTCAAAGCAAAAAAGCACTTGTTCGATTTATCGGGTAGGCTTATCGGGGCAGGTGTCTTTATGCTTGCCCCTAACGGCTGCGTGTATGAAACGTGGCTGAATACGAGTGATAACCTATCAAATTACAGTAAATGACTGAACGAGATATAAACTTCCAAACTGGCACTAAACAGCCATGTTTTATACACGATGTTAGCACCAGTATTTTATTTCATGGTTCGCCCATGAAAATAAATGATAGGTATATGGCATCTGAAACTTATTTCACCGAAGATATTGAGATTGCAAAAGAGTACGGAAATTTTGTTTATTCAATTGAAATGGATGACAAATTAAGAACTATAATGCAATTAGATTGCTTAGGCGAACACTTTATTAACACTCGATTAATCCCGATGTATTTATTTAATGTGCAGGAGTTTTAATATTGCTGCTAACGTTGAGTGTATGGCAAGTAAGCCACACACAAAACTATCAAATTTAGTACAAACTTTAATGGCTTATTTGCTATACACTGTGTTATAAGCCGTTTTTAATTAATATCAAAATGGGAAAATTTAGGATTAAAATATCTTCTTCATGGTTTTCAGAAGATTATATCGTGTTGAAATATAGTACAAACGGTATATTTTGGAAAAGTATCAAGTGTTATGATTATGACATTTTGGATAAATGGTGTTATATGTCAACTAAGACAAGCCATTTTAGTAACGCTAAATATTTACTTTCTAAATTCAAAACTATTGAGGATGTAAAAAGATATGAAGAAGAAGAAATACAACGAGTAATAAAACATAATGCCGAAATATCCGAAAAAAATAAAAGACATAAAGAAGAACGAAATAATGTTTATAGGCAGTTTTCTTAAATGGCTTATAACTATTATATATCAATATGTTTATCTAACTAATTTGAGATGAATATCAAAGGTCAATCAACTTTAGAAAATTTTGAGAAAATTCTTAAAGTTAAGAACTATTCTCAAAACACTATTTCTGGGTATGTGTTTTATGTTAAGGAGATGATTCTTAGGTTTGATAAACCAGCTATTCAAATTACTTCAAAGGAAATCAGGGAGTACCTTCTAAATTACCAATATTCTTCCATCTCAAAACAGAATACAGTTTATAGTGCTTTAAAACTGTTTGCAAAGTATATCTTGAACATTAAATACATTGAGAAAGTATTCTTGGATCGACCAAGAGGTGAAAAGAAGCTTCCTAAAGTGATTGAAAAGCAGTTCATTTTAGATAGGTTGGCAAAAATTCAGAACCTAAAGCACAAAGCCATACTTACCATTGCCTATTCGGTAGGTTTAAGAGTATCTGAGGTGGTCAACCTAAAGATCAAGGATATTGACTCCAAACGTATGTTGATTGCCGTAAATCAAGCCAAAGGCAGGAAAGATCGTATTGTCCCATTATCACAAAATGTTTTAGAACTTCTGAGAGAATATTACCGAGAATACAGACCTAAAGAATACCTGTTCAATGGGCAGTTTAGTTTACAGTATTCTGCAGGCAGCTGTAATGAGATTGTGAAGAAGTATTTGGGCAGGGATTACCACTTTCATATGTTAAGGCATTCCTGCTTTACTGCTATGCTGGAGTCAGGCGTTGACTTGAGAATAATACAGAAAATAGCAGGACACAGTAGCACCAAAACCACTGAGATTTATACCCACGTATCGTCAGATTTGTTGAATAAGGTGCAGACTCCTATTTAAAATAAATATAAATTTTATATATTCACCTAACAATCAGTTACTATGAAAACATTGCTTGGATTTTTACTGTTCTTAGTTGCAGTTGCACTGTATGTGCCATTGACTGTAGTCAACATTCCGTTTGTTCTTTGGCTACACCGAAAGAAACGGTCGTTCCTAAAGAACCTTAGTGGTTACTTTTTGGATGAGGCAATCTCCATTGACATCCACGGGAACCGAAGCATGCGAGCCCTATGGAATACCACCATGCGAAAGCCTAATGGCTATAAGTTTGGGAGAGAAGGAGAGACCATATCTTCAGTGCTAGGGAAGAACCAGAGAGACAAGACTTTGTCATTTATGGGGAAATTACTGGCAGGACTATTGGATTTACTGGATAAGAACCACTGTAAGAATGCAATTAAGGAGTTTAATAAATGTCCTTGTATATCCCAGGAAGGTGTTGGAATAGGGTTTGATGTTTTAAAGAGAGATGGTAATCTCATTAAGGAGATTAAATTGAAAGAAGTTTCAATAATTCCAAAAACCAAATCTTCAAAAGACTGTGATTGCGGATGCGGAGATAAGTTTGAATACTAATATTTGAAACCATGGAAAAATTAACAGGAAAAGAACGCAGGGCTAAACAGAAAGCCCAGTATGATTGTTACAAAGTAATTAAGGAGAAGATCGAGAAAGGAGAACTAACTACATTCCAGGAGAGAACCATTTACAGAATAGTGGAAAAGAAGCGGAATAGGTCTTTCAAAGAAATTATAGAGAATGGAAAAAACTTAAAATATACAAATCCCAAGCCAAGCAGATTGAAGACACCTTGAGATTGGTAGCAAGAACCCTTGGTTCTCATCCTAAGATCATTTCACTGGATAGAGACATAATGCAGAGCTGGGGGATGATTAAGAATGTCCTCGAAAGAGAACCTGAAAAAGGAAGTAAAGCGATACTGAAATGACCATTTGCCCAAATTGTGTAGAGAAACTGGTTAAGGATCGAAAGAGGCTGGGTAAGAACTCCAACTGGTTGGTTTGTCCCATATGTGGATACCGAACCGGAGAGGCATATGAGATTATGGATAAAAAGATGGAGGAGATTAAGTATTCCCAGTACCAAGATAGGCTGGAGAGGGAAAGAAAAAGTTTTAGCAATTAATATTTGAAAAGTATGAAGGCATTAGATTTTAGAGTACCAGGAACCAAACTTCCCTTTATTGAGAAGTGGGTTGAAGTTGGGTATACAGAGATCTCACTGGAACAATTCAATAGAATGGTTCAATCAAAACAAGAAGACTTAGTTCCAGTAATCTAACTATCCAGTTACATGTGTACTAAAAAGTTTATAATTTTACCGTAAAAACATAGCATGGCTAAGATTCAACTCCCTAAGTTTATTGAGGAAATTCCAACAGAGGGGGTAGTTATCCCTCCTGGAGTGGAGTCAAAGTATGAGTATCTGGACTGGTGGAAGGTCAATAAGTATCTTACAGAGAATCCAGAACGCTACCTTCTTGTCCCTATGGAAAATGGAGAGGAGAAGCGGATAGACCTCTATGGAAGTATATACAACATTCGCAAGCACATAGAACACTTGCCCAAGAAGGAATGGGAACAGTGGGAAAAGAAACAGAAGTTGTGGAAATCCCTGCAAACTAAGCGAGGATACCTGATGAAGAGGTGGAGTCCTGTAGCGGGGAAGAACTCACCCTTCAACTTCAGGAAGACAGAAATACTGCAACTGTTTGGGGCACTGCACTCCCTGGAGGAGGTATATGGCATTATGCGAGACCAGATGGGAACCCCTGTGTCCATGACTCAGTTGAAGAACTTCTACCAGCGAAACTACGAGAAGATAGAGCGGATGCGTATGGAGTATGAGAGCCATATGACCGACGACATCCCCCTAACCAAAAAGAGATCAAGATTAGATAAGCTATCCTACCTGTTCCACCTGTGGTTCAAAAGGTTCAAGGATGCCCCAACGGTTGAGAAATCCAGGGAGATACGGGCAGTCCTCACCGACATCAAGAAGGAGGTGGAGGGGGAAAGGCTAATACTGGATGTAACAGGTAAAATCGACATAGATCTTACGGTACAGGCTAATCAGTCTCTGCGCTCCAGTTTAGCCCAGATCCCTCTAAACTCAATGATTGTGGGGTTGGTAGCAGCCAAGGCAGGACTAAACCCTGCCAACGTAATGCACAAACTGAACAAGTCCTATTACTCTAGGATGTCAGGGTACGGAGAGGACGGAGTAAGCCCCCAGGAGGGACTTGACGTGAGAGACCTGATCTACAACTGGGACGAGATTAAGCAGAAACACGACAACGGAGTAACGGATGCCGAGGTTATAGAGGAGGACAAGCCTTCTATCAAGGGGAATCTGGGAAGGAAGAGCCTGTTGGAACTGGTAAACAGGGCTAGAGAGAATGCAGAGTTAACCACAAGAACAGGAGGAGTATGCGAAGACGACTAGTGCGTTACCTAAGGAGACTTCTAGAGATAGAGGACTCCAGTCCAAGGGACATCCAGTACAATGCAGAGTTGGATGTTTATACAGTTGGTGGGGTGAATTACGAAGCCTATGTGTTTGAGATTATTAAGAAGGCTGCAGTACAAGGCAGGTCATTCCAGTTCAGGTATGATCCAGTCAGAAACTTAATATACATGAGAGAAACATTGCTAATAGGTAGTGACTATGCGTTACAGGTACCAGAATTAAACTGATAAGAGTATGGGACTAAAGAATGTAGAAGACAGGAACCAAAGGTTACAGGAAACCCTCCTCACCCTAAGAAGGATGTCAGCAGAGGACTTACTGGAAAAACAGAAGAATTTAAGAAGAGGGGTTAAACTGTATGGAGATCATGAATACTCACTCCCCTCTAAACTAAGGGATGAACTCCGTTTAATCGAGGAAGAAATACAGAGAAGACATGGCAAAGAAACCCATTAAGAACATTGAGAATTGGGCAAGAGGTTCCAGTAATACTCGAAGAGCCAGAAAGGCAAAGAGTCTAAGTACTGGATTTAATCCTAAGACAGAGAGATTGGAAAAGGTGGAAGGAGTATTTCCTGTGACCTATCGAGTAATTAAGAAATGACAAGAGGGATTCAGGAGGCAGTGGCAGCGGATTCTAGAGATGCTGTAGTTCTGTAGGGATGAAGAGGGTCGGATCCTCAACCCCTTTTGTCTTCTTATTTAAAATCAATATAAATTATGGGTGTAAACAAAAATAATTCATAAAACATTTGGTTAATTAAAATATAGTTATTATATTTATATCATAATTAAAAACAACACTCACCTAAAAACAAAGGTCATGAAAGCAGAACTAAAATTAGTCGAAACCATTAATCTTCAACTACTTCAGGAACAACAAGAGGTCTATGTTCTTAATTTAAGAACCAAAGTAAGAGGAGAAAAGGATTGTCATAGCTGTATAACTTATGGAGTTACAGTAAATTTCTTTTCAGATGGGACTCCATTTATCTTCCATAATGGGATTTACAACATGGTAACTGGGAAGACTCGATTTGTAAAGAGTGTAGAGAAGATGGTTCTTGAAATGATTGAAAAGGGAGATTTTGTTAAGGCTAAGTACCACAAAGAATACACAAAGTAAACATAACAGCTGTGCTATCGGCATTACGGGCAAATAGTTCTTTAAAATATTGAGAGGTTGCAGTTCGCAGCATATAATTCTACTCCGCTCGTTGCAGCATTATGCGTCCATAACGAGTTATGTAAGTAATGATGGTTAACTTCTAAAAAGTCCATTAACGGCTCTAAGAAATTAGATGAGGGTGTAAGCCTCCCTTGTTATGGAGGAATGCAAGATTTATAACGGGCTTTTGTTAGTTGGAGCACTAATATGAACGGTATAACTGTTCAATTAAAGACGTTATGTGGGCAAATATATTGTATGAACAACGTTGGTAGGCATACCATAATCAATATACCATATAACGTAGATAAACTAAAACAATGGCGGACTGTATAGTAATGCGACTATATCTTATTGAATAAGTTGAACCCAGTAAAATGAGGTTTACAAACAGAAAATGTTTGACACGGAGTTTCCTAGAGTAGAGCGAAACAGAATAAGATGAATAAACTTGTTCCGATTGAGGAAGAAATGAACCCCAAGATTATCGGTCGAAACTGCAACCTTTCTTTTAACTTAAAAACAAAAGTAATCATGGCACAAGTATTTACAAAATGCCCTAGATGCGGAGAAAGATTGATGATTGAGATTAAGGATGGGGAGAATGGGTTTAGTGACATTACCTGTATGTCTTGTAAAGAGTTTTATAGAATAAAAATAAAGCCCATCCCCTAACGGAGCACGTGGAATAAGGGACAGTGAGTCTGTCCATGGGCTGAAGAAATAAAAAGTTTTTATTTTTAAAATCTATTTTAAGAGTCGGAGAAGCCTTCTGCCACATAGGATTACAGTTAAGAAAGTGAGGGCAAAACAAACACTTTAGTATTTATGAAAAGATTCGTGTTCTTTCTTTTCGCACTCCTGTTCATTGGAGTAGGTATTGAAGCCAAAACAGTCCCTGCCTATCTGGATGTAGGCTTGAGCGAATTTGTAATTAACGATTGCTCAGAAGGGGTAACTATCGGGGAGACGATGGTGATACTGGATTTGGACTTCTATATCTTCCAGGCAGGATATGGTCAGGTGGCCACAGTAGAGATTGGTGAGTATAAACTGCTCCCCTTCTTAGCTAACCAGACCGAAGGGGTATTATATTATAATTTAATCGCAGAAGGAGAGAATGATAATTTACATTCCGGTCTCCTAGAAAGCCAAGAGAAAATTACTAATAATAGGCAAATGAGGGTTTGGTATGGGTTTGGCCAGATTAATCGATGGACAATTACTGAGTTTTCCAAGGTTTAAGGATAACAGAATAGATTCTTACCATATAGGGAGAGGCGATTTTCACTATTAATGATTTTTCGATTTACAACTCTCCCTATTCTTCACAGTTTGTGTAGTGTAATTGGTAACATATCAGCTTGTCAGGCTGAAGTAGGGGTTCGAATCCCACACAAACTGCACTTTTGTTCATTGAAGTATTCAATAAAGTATGTTGGACAGGGGTTCGAATCCCCTTAGCTCCACTAGTTTTCGCTAGCTAACACGTCGCTTTAGTACGTGCGAGGGAGAAATCCCTCTTTCATGGGGCTATTTTGGAATTTGACAGCATATCAGTAAGGGGTATGGAGGGCGAAGGTAAGCCAGTAAACGGCACAAATAATCAAGAGATGAAACTTGCTGCCTAGGTTGCAGCGATTCATCAGCCCCCTCTTCGCAAGATTAGGGGGTTTTTGTTTAACTAAAAAGAAAGCGATGAGAAAATGGGTAATATCAATTGTTCTTTGTGTAGTGCAATTACAGGGAGTATATGCCCCTGAAGTAGAGAAAGGATTCGCTGAGTATAGATCTAGGATGATACTGGTAAGGTTTCTTCCCTTTACGGAAGAAGAGTTCATATGGTATCTGGAGCAACAGGATATTCCCTTTAAGGACATTGTTATCAGCCAGGCAAGGTTGGAAACAGGTAGCTATACCTCTGCCATATTTTTGAAGGGGAATAACCTTTTTGGGATGAGGCATCCAGTTATTAGGCCAACAAAGTCTTTGGGGTCTGAACAGGGGCATGCATATTATTCTCATTGGACTGATAGCGTTGATGATTATGTGTTGTGGTATGAGTACTATATGCATCGGCTGGATGGGTGTTATTATGAGTTCTTAAAGGGGGTTGGGTATGCTGAGGATAAGGGGTATATCCAAAAATTAAGAGATATTACCTTTAGAGAAAATAAAAATTTAATATCTTTACCTTATGAAAAAGCAAGATTTGTATGATAAGAAATAGGTACGATTATGAAAGATTTAGTATTACGTAGTGCAGATAAGACAGTAGAGGTTCATTACCTAGTTGACCTTATTGGGAACAACGATGGTATTACCACCATCCACGAAATAAGGGGACTGGATGATGCAGAGATTATTCTAGGGATTAACTTTAAGCGAGAGCTGTATACCCTAGGTGAGTTAAAGAAATTTGCACAGGATAACAGCCTTGGCCTGTTTGCCTATGAAACAGGGTCTGATGTCCAGGTTTTGGTAGACATCGAACCTACCTTGACATTAACTGTTGTAGATATTGATGGAACTCCAGTTGAAGGGGTTTTGGTTTCTACAGACGATGAATTAGAGGACGACGATTCTGAGATGACCACCGACGAGAATGGGCAGGTTGAAATTGGATTCTCAACCACAGGGATTAAAACCATTACCATTGAGCAGCAACAGGATGATGGCGACGATGACGACGACGATGACGATAGGTTATTTGAAAGTCAGGAGTTCTCTGTAGATATGTTTGCTGACCAGAGTAAGACGATCACCCTTGCAGAAGTTGAAGAAGGGGATGATTCAGATGCCTCCTAGCCAATGGTTGTAACTATTCTATCCCATCATGATTGCGCAGGTTCTGCTAGACGATTAGCAGAATCTGTTGCTGTTTTGGGTGTAGATATAGAGTCAATTGGAATGAGGAGGGGGAAAACCAATAAGAAGTTTGGTATTCCTGATTCTAAAACCATAAAGGGAACAGGGATTGAATGGGTGAGGAGTCGAATTGAGAGAAGTGATATCATTCATATAAAGGGAGACTATCTGTATAATGAATTTTGGCACGGATTTGATATTTCAGGTAAGAAGCGGGTTCAGACCTTTACTGGATCAAGGTTTAGGAGGGGTAGGGAGCAGGTTGTAAGTCTTGCTAAGCACCCTATAAAGGATTACAAGGCTGATATTTTTACGGCATTCACCCCAGAACTATGTTACACTAAGGGTATCCGATTACTAGAATTTGCCTACCCTGATTTTGAGTATAAGTGGAGGCGGCAGGAAAAGTTCCATATAGTTCATGTTCCATCTAACAAGAAGAGAAAGGGCACAGAAGTAATTCTAGAAGCCCTTTCACTGCTTAATAGGGATGATGTGAAGATAACCCTAGTAACAGGGGTGAAGTATCAAGAGATGCTCCGTTTAAAGGCTGATGCATCTATCTATATTGACCAGATGATATTGCCTGTTTATGGGAATGCTGCAGTTGAGGCTATGGCACAGGGAATCCCCACAATGAATTGGGATGAGAATTGCTATCCATACGCTACTCCTGTTATTAAACCATTTGACCGCAGCCCCCAGATGATTGCCTTAGAGATAGAGAAGTGGCTGAATTGGGACAGGCTAGAGAAACTTTCCAGAGAAACATTTGAGTATGCACGAGAAGTACACGGAGGAATAGGGCAAAGACTGCTAAAAATATACCAGGAGCTATGCGAGTAACAATGATAAGCCTGTATGATTACGCTGACAGCGGAAAGCGTATTATGGAAGCCCTTGCTCGATACACTGATCATGAATGCAGTTATGTTTGTATATTTGACAAGTCACTTACCTATCCCCCAGTAAGGAAGAAGCAGCCACTAACTGCAGGAGACGTGTTAGCAATCCAAGAAGCCGATGTGATTATTTATAAGGGAGATGAACTTCTAATCACTGATGCAAATGGCAGTATGATGATTGTCGAGAAGAGTAGTAGAAATGTAAGAATGAAGACTAAGAAACATAGATTAGGTATTAGAATGCCCCAAGCAAAGAGGATTCAGTTAGCAGGCGGAGGAGGTTTTCGTAGACTGACTAAAGGAAACAATACAAACACATTCCAGTGGTTTGGATTTTCAGAATACAGGACAGATATGTTCCTTTCTATTTCACCAGAGATGGCATACCCTGAGATAAACTGTAAGCATCTTGGGTTCACTATTGACTCAGAACATATGGATTACACCTGGAAGATGTCGAATCCATTGAGGGTTTATGCCTATGATAGCCCAAAGGCAGCCATAGATCGTAAAGGGGCAAGAGCGCACCTATTCCCAGCCATTGAAAGATTAAGGAATGAGGGGTATGAGGTGGATTTAGTGATAGCTAAAGATCTTACCTACCAAGAGAATCTAAGGCTGAAGTCCACTGCCAGTATTTGTTTTGAGAACATAGCCGAGTATGGGTGTTTTGGTAATTCAGGGGTGGAAGCCTTGGCAATGGGGATACCTGTGATGTGTTGGATTTCAGATGAATCTATTAACCAAGCAGGATTTCCTTATGGGGAATGCGTATTCAATGTTAAGGACAGTGATGACGTGTATCACTGCCTAAGAGATATTCTAATTGGGATTACTGATTTGGGTAAAGTATCAAAAGAATCAAAAGAGCATTGTGATAAATATTTTAGTTATAGGGCTGTAGCAAATAGATTAAATCAATACCTAATCCAATGTATAGGGAACTAACATATAGAAGTTCTGTAGGAGAAGGGGCATTTATAGATGTTCTCCCTGAGAGATTGACTTTCCAGATGAATAAGAAGGTATGGCGAGGAGATCAGTCTTCTACTATATTTAAGGAGCTCCTCCCAGTAGTAAATCCAGTTCCTCAAGGGTGGGAGTCATGGTACATAAGCGATTCAAATCACTCTAAACTTATTTATGGTAAGTTACTGGAAACAGTAGCAAGAATGTGGGACGATTCAAAGACCCAAGTAATATCTCATTCTTCAGGTTATGATTCTAGGGTGTTGTCAATGATAATTAGGGATCTTGGCAAGGAGGCTGTTTTTGTAGAGGTAGGAGGTGAGGTCGAGAAGTTTAAGGCAGTAATGAAGTACTTTGGGTGGAAAGACTATATTTGCCATTCTCCAATACAAGAATTAGATCTAAAGAAGACTTTAAATAACTTTAAAGCTCCAGTGGGATATCCGTTCAGTTACTTATACCAGCCATATGAAGAGTTGAAGAAACAGGGGAAGATTCCTGAGGATTGTGTGATATTCTTTGGGCAGGGACAGAATGAGGTGACAAAGCGGTTGTGGAGATATAAGAGTATTGAGAATTACTGGAGATTTACGGAGAACCTTGCTTTGAATAATTTTAAGATTTCAGGGGATTTCCGTATGCCATTCCTGGATGAAGAGTTTATTAGGTTCAGGGCAAGGTATAAGACCAGTTTAGAGATGACTTATGATATGCTCCCTGAACCTCTGAAGAGTATGCCTAAAGACACCATAGTAAAGGAAACTCGAGTTGTTAAGAATATGTTTGAAGTAATTACAGAGTTCACTCGTAGCTGGCTGGGCAGGAGAGTTTCTGTTTCACCTACTTCGAGTATTGATTATAGCGAATGGTGGGCTTACTGGGTTGCGGCATCTTTTATAGAAGAAATCAGACATGATCACGAAATAATTTTTTAATATGAGAGCAGAATTTGACTACCAATGGAAGAATCTTCCCTCCCCGTTAATTGAGTTGAATGGGGATAGGGTGAAAGAGCTTTTAGGATTTACAGGACTTAACAGGGACTTTTTTAAAGGGAAGAAAGTTTTAGACGCAGGGTGCGGAAGTGGTAGATATACCTATGCTATGCAGGAGTTGGGGTCTGAGGTGGATAGTATTGATGTAAGCGAAGAAGCCATTAAGAAGTGCCAATTGATTAACCCTAAAGCAAAGGTTCTCAGCGTATTTGAAGCAGAAGGTGAATACGATTTTATATTGTCCTGGGGAGTATTACATCATACCCCCAATCCCAAGAAGGGATTTGATAGATTAGTTAGTCTTTTGAAACCAGGAGGGATTATTCATATAATGGTTTACAGAAGGAGTCACCAAGACAAGTACGAAGAATATCGCAAGATTTTCCCCACCCTAAGTGAAAAGCAGAAGATTGCTATGTGTAAGAAACTTGGTAAAAAGAATGTACATGGGTGGTACGATGCTCTAAACCCTGAATACAATTTCTCTTATACTGATGGAGAGATGTTGAGATGGTTCGAAGACCATAAATTGACAGAAATTAAGTTTACTACTCCAAATTCAAATATTAACGTAAACGGATTACTAGTATGAAGACATTCGTAGTAACAGGTGGTGCAGGTTTCATAGGAAGCCATCTATGTGAAGAACTTGCCTCCTTAGGAAACAAAGTTTACTCCATCGATGATTACTCGGCGGGGTACAAAAGGAACCTGAAGGGGCTTGATGTAATTCCTTTGGAGGGAGATGTTACGATGGAGTACACCAAGGATTTGATTAAATCCCTGACCCCTGATGGACTGTTCCATCAAGCAGCAAGTAAGAAGAATATTTGCCTGAATAACCCTAAAAGAGACTTAGAGGTGAATGTGGCGGGGGCATTTAATATGGCAACCATTTGCAGAGATTTGGATATTCCTATGGTTCATGCCTCTACAGGAAGTGTGTATGGGGAAGCAGTTCGTTGTCAGGACGAAGAGCACCCAACTAATCCCGTTTCCTATTATGGTATCTCTAAGCTGGCAGGAGAGAAATACTCAAGGTTTATTGCCAATGCTAAGATTCTTAGGTATTTCCATGTTATAGGGGACAGGCAGGAGAGCAGTGACGATCGAGGAGGAGTTTTGGCTATTTGGATGAGAAGATTGGAACAAGGGTTACCAATTATAGTGTATGGGGATGGGACACAGGAGCGTTCCTTTACCTATGTTAAGGATGTGGTGAAAGCCAATATTTTAGCAATGGAGAAGGGAGATGGTATTTATAATGTGGCTAGTGGACACCTTTATACCTTAAACGATATGGTAGAGGGGTTAAGAAAATTCTATCCCAATATGCAGGTTGAGTATCAGAATTGGCTTCCAGGGGATGTGAAGAAGTTTGATGTAGATAATGCCAGGATTTGTAAACTGGGGATGAAAAACTGGGAAACATTAGATAAGATTCTTGAATGCATGATGTAGTCTATATATACAAGAAGAAGAATGAAGACGCCCTTCGATTCTCCCTAAGGAGCCTAAGTAATGTCCCCCACGGTAATGTATTTATTGTAGGGGATCTGCCTAGTTGGGTTAAGAATGTATTCCATATCCCCTATATGTTTGGTAAGGGGAGGATACTGGATTCCTGGAGTCAGATTAAGTTGGCTTGTCAAGACCCAAGGCTTAGTGAAGATTTCATATTTATGAATGATGATTTTTACATAATGCATCCTGTAAATACTATCCCTTATTATGTAAGAAATAAGGATAAGCGGGGGAATAGTGTTCATGGTAAAGCCTTGGCAAGGACACGGGCGTTATTTCCTGCCCATGAATTTAAGTGTTTTGATTCTGTCCATAGTCCCATGGTGATAAATACTAAAAAGTTTTTATCTTTATATGAAGTTTACGATATCAATGGTTCTTATGTGTATAAGACGTTGTATGGAAATCATTATAAGTTAGAGGCAATTGTTTCCCATGATGTGAAGACAAGGTCGATAACATCCTTTTTAACCCGATTTAAGAGGAATGATTACCCTTTCATGAGTAGCGATGATAAGGTTGAACGAGACCCAAGATTTAAGGCAGAGATGAGCAGATTTTTTAGTGAGAAATCAATATATGAGGTATGATAACAGCATTTGTTAATCTTAGCGGAGGGGTTGATTCAACCTATTACTTATGGAGGTGGTTAAGGGAGCACCCAGAAGAAACTATTGTTGTGCACCACTGCCTCTTTTTAAAGAGAAGACTTACTCAGGAAAAAAATGCTTGCGACAATGTTTTAAACTATTTCAGGTCAGTTGGGTTAAATAACTTTAGGTATGTTGAAACAGGAATACAGAGGGGCACTTTACAGGGTAAGATTCTGGATATTGAGCTCTTAAGCGCAAACACAGGGGTTGCACTTAAACTGAATCCAAGTGCCAAAACCTTACTCCTACCCTATTGTAAAGAGGAGACATCCGCTTTGGACGTTCACTTAAAGGGGGGTGGCACAATAGAAACATATGACCATAATCATCGTTACTGGAAAGTAAATCAGGTTTATGAACTGTTAGCAGGAAGAGAATTACAGTATCATTTCTATAGGAGTCCGGATGGAGGGCTGCTCAGTAAACGGGAGATGATACAGGAGATGCCTAAAGAGCTATTTGAAAAGACTTGGTATTGTCGAAGGCCAAGAGAGGGAGAAGTTTGTGGAAAATGCCATACCTGCCGTAAGGTGAATAGGGCACTAGAATATATAAGAAGCCATGAAGCGTAGAAACATAGAAAATCCCCTGTTCTCTACTAGAGATCTTACGGGATTGGACGATAAAATTCAGAAGCTGCAGGTGGAGAAGATGCTGGCTATGGAGAAAATGGCCACCTCCTCCAATGCTGAAGACGTAATAAAAGCCTACACTTACCAGCAATCTATAACTGAGACCCAGAAGGAGGCTCAGATTAAGGCATTTTTATACTCACCAGAGCATGAATTCTATAATGGGTTAGGATTTAAGGCTTCCACTAAGAGTGTTACCTACCAGATTCTTAGGAATATGTCTAAGGTGCATGTTATCCGTTCTATTATCTCCACTAGGATAGAACAGATAATGAACTATTCTCAGTACTCGGATGATCCCCAGAAACCAGGATGGGCAATCCGTAAGAAGCTGAATCGTTTTGAGGATAGAACAAAGGTCAAGGTCAAAGATTCAGATAAGGTTAAGATTGATAAGATTGCTGCCCATTTGGAAAACGGAGGGCAGGGAACAAAGTGGACACAGAATACAGATTTTCCAGACTTTCTGAAGATGTTCTACAATGACTCTTTAAGTTTAGACCAAACCTGTTTTGAGGTGGAGAGAACCCGCAGGGGAGAGGTAATATCCCATTCTAATGTAGATTCGGGAACCATACGGATTCTGGAAACGATTGACCCCAATTATCAGGGCAGGAATGAGTACACTCCATTTAAAGGCTTTTATCCTATTTATGCACAGGTTTACCGAGATAGAATACTTCAACACCCCGTAACCAAGGATGCAGTAGTTTGGTATCCATGGGAATTGTCATTTGGGGTGAGGAACAAGACCTCAGATATCTTGTCTAATGGGTATGGGATTTCCGAGATGGAGACGTTGATCGAGATTGTTACCTGGATCCTGTTTGGGTTGCAGTACAACGGAAACTTCTTTAAGCAGGGGAGTAACCCAAAGGGCTTCTTCTCTATAGAGGGGAATGCGAATCCTAACGTGCTGGCAGATTTCCGTCAAGCCTGGAGAAGTATGGTTGCGGGAGTGAATAACAGCCATAAGGTTCCAGTCTTTGAGGGGGCTAAGGTGACTTGGCAGGATATGCAGCACAGCAACAAGGATATGGAGTTTCAGTTGTTTAATGAATTTTTACTCCTCTTGACCTGTGCTATATACAGGATGGACCCTAGTGAGCTTGGGTTTAGGTTTAAGAACCAGTCAGATATGTTTGGCCAGCAGGGGCAGAAGGAGCGTATTGAACATTCCAAGGAGAAAGGTCTTGAACCTCTACTGAAGTTTGGAGCCAGAGAAATCAACAAGTATATAGTGACAGAGATTGACCCTAATTACGAATTCTACTGGACTGGTATAGATCTAGAGGATGAAGGGGTAATTCTAGAACAAGATGTGAAGAAAATTGGAGCAGGACTGATTTCGCTTGAGGATGGTTTTGAGAAATATTCAGGCAGGAAGTTCAATCCTGAAAAGGATACCATTCTAAATCCAGCCTGGATACAACACAAGCAGATGTCCCAGTTTGGAGGACAGGATAGCAACGAGTTTACAAACCAGGAATTTGGAGGGGAAGACCAAGGAGCCAAGAACCCATTCGATGAGTGGGAGAAGGGGCTAAAGTCTGACCCAATTATGAATCAATTTGGACAATATTTGGAACGTACAATGACTAAAGAAGGATAACCATGAAAGAGGACTTTTATCAGATTATACTTGGCAATTTTACCCCTGGAATGTTCCTAGGATATATTGCCATAATGTTCATTGGGGCTGCGATCAGCCTATTAATGGATGTAAACAAGAGAGACAAAACTTCCAGGAGATCCCCTAACAGATTTTCATGGTGGTTCCTG
>Ga0265295_1001530_pt1 | contig 40515 bp, 38 predicted proteins | sample Munlansysbiofilm_FD_192503 | JGI IMG/M metagenome (GOLD analysis project Ga0265295, IMG submission 192503) | Leachate microbial communities from a municipal landfill in Southern Ontario, Canada - Methane capture system biofilm | ecosystem: Engineered > Solid waste > Landfill > Unclassified ... | reverse complement strand
GATAAATATAATGCTCTTTTAATAGTAGATGAGGCTCATAGTAGCGGGATATTGGGAGCAAATTTACTTGGTGTTTTTGAACACTATGGTATAAATCCTAAAGCAAATCATATAAAAATGGGAACTTTAGGCAAAGCTTATGGGAGTTATGGAGCTTATATTTTAGCAAGTAAGGAAATAATAGAGTTTTTACAAAATAGAGCAAAACCTATTATCTATAGTACTGCTCCATCACTTTTTGATATTGCCTTAGCTTATGAAGCACTTTTATATATCCAAAAAAGAAAAGCAGTTTTACGAAAAAAGATACAAAAAAGAGTTTCTTTTCTCAACCAAGCATTTGGCAAACACAATAAATCTATGATATTCACAATTCCTTGTAAAAGCAATCAAGAGGCTTTAGATATACAAGCAAATTTATTAGATCAGGGGTTTATTGTAGGTGCTATAAGACAGCCTACTGTAAAAGCACCTATTCTTAGGATTATACCAAATTGTCAAATAAGCTATAAAAAACTAAAAGAGTTTATAAAGCTATACTTTATACTAGTAAGTAAAGCTTAGCTAGATAGCAAATAACTCTTTTAGTTCCTCTTTACTCATATTGTTTAGCCAATTTTCTCCAATACTTACACTAAGATCTGAAAGTTCTTGTTTTGCTTTGATCATTTTATCGATTTTTTCTTCAAAACTATTTTTGGTAATAAGCCTATATACGGTTACTTTTTTGTTTTGTCCTATCCTATAGGCTCTATCTGTTGCTTGGTTTTCTACTGCTGGATTAAACCATAAGTCATAATGGATTATATGATTAGCAGCAGTTAGATTTAGCCCAACTCCACCAGCTTTTAAAGAGAGAATAAAGATTTTATATCTATTATCATATTGAAATTTTTCTATTACTTTTTCTCTTTGTTGTTTTGACATATCTCCTTTTAGTACTAAGGCTGTAGTAAATAGCTCTTTAGAGATAATCTCCACCAAAATATCAGCCATTTGTGTATATTGAGTAAAGATTAAAACCTTTTCATTTTGTATTAAGATAGAGTCAAGTAGTGTTAAAAGTAGTTTAGTTTTTCCAGATAAGTTAGGGTTGATATCACTTATTTTATCAAAATTTCGTGGATGATTGCAAATTTGTTTTAGAAAAACAAGAAGTTTAAAGATAGTACCCTTGGAGTTTTTCTCATCTAATTGTTCTAAGCTTTCATCTAAAACAGCTCTATATAAACTAGCTTGTTCTTTACTCATAGTAACATATTTATCTATAACAATCTTATCTGGTAAATCACAAATAATCTCTTTATTTGTTTTTAGTCTTCTTAGCATAAATGGAGCTGTTAGTTTTTTGAGTTTTTCTATTTTATGTGGATTTTTATGGATTTCTATCTCTTTTGCATAAAAAGAGGAAAACTCTTTTAGGGATTTTAGATATTTTGGGAGTATAAAATCAAATATACTCCATAACTCACTTAAGTTATTTTCTACAGGTGTACCACTAAGAGCTATTTTATATTTTGCTTTAAGTGATTTGATAGTTTTTGTAGTAGAGGTATCTGGATTTTTTATTCTTTGAGCTTCATCTAGGATTAAGCAATCAATTTTGAGTGATTTAAAGATATCTATATCAATTCGTACCAAATCATAACTTGTAAGTATAATATCTACTTTTTCTATAGCTCTTTTTGAACCATAATAAGAGATAAAACTCAAATTTGGAGCAAAAGTTTCAAGCTCATTTTCCCAATTGGATAAAACAGATGTAGGCACAACAATAACTATATGATGCTTAATATAGTTGTTTTCTTTTAGGTATAAAATAGAGGCTATTGTTTGTATAGTTTTACCAAGCCCCATATCATCAGCTAAAATAGATCCAAAGCCATTGAGAAGATTGTTTATATTCCACTCAACACCTCTTGTTTGATACTCTCTTAGCGTTGCATTAAGGGATATTGGGGTTACTATATGTTTTGGAGTAAAAATCTCCTCTAAATAGTTTTGTAAATCATTATCCAAAAACACTTCATCGCTTAGTTTAGCTTGTAAAAGATCAAAAGAGGTAAGTTTTGTTTTTTTATTGATTTGAGAAAAAAGAGCCTTTGCTTCATCAGGAGAGATAATAAGATAGTTTTCTTTAAAGTAAACTAGTTTTTGATTGTTTTTTAAAAGCTCTTCAAACTCGCTAACACTTATAATCTCATCACCAATAGCTATTTGCCACTCATATTCAAGCATACTATCAAGAGTAAAAAATGATTTAAAACTTTTACTTTTTGAACTAGCTTTTAATAGTAGCTTTGGTTTAAGAAGATTTTTAAGCTCTTTTGGTAAAACAATCTCAACACCAAGATTAGTAATAATAGGAGAGATATTTAATAAAAATTCCTCTATTTCTATTTGGTTTAAAGAGCTAAAAGGCTCTTTGATTAAAGAGTCAATTTTTGGTAAAAATTGGATTAATATGGAGATAAACTTTATAATCTCAATTTGATTTTCTTCTTCCAATGCAAGATTTAGTGGGTATTTTCTTTGAGTAGTTTTGTTTTTAACATTTATTGAAAGTTGATAGTTATTTATATCACCTTCTATAAATATATTATATTGATAATTACTTTGTACTATTTCAAATATACTAAAATAGTTATTTATAGAAAAAGCTATATTTTCATATGCAAACTCTTTTGTTTCTAGTATCTTAGCACTAAAAAAGACGTGTGAGATTTTGGGTGGATTTTCTTTTTGGCGTTTGTGCATAAACTCTAGTTTTGGCACAAAAGTGGTTAAAATAGCAGCTAAAATATAGTTTGTTCCAGAAAATCTATCAAGATATTTACCATTTATACCTACAATTATTGGAGAACTATTTGATAAAATCTCTATTTGCTTTTTGATAGACTCAACAGATAATAAAGGCTTATAAATGATTTTTATATATTTATCCATCTCTAATACTGAAGGTATAAAACCACTATTTTCTATCAATATATAAGCAACTCTAAATAGATAAAAAAGATATCTATAGCTACTACTTCCATTGTCATCTTCAAATGAGATAAAAAGAGTAAATAGATCCATAGGGCTAATCAAAATCTCTTGATTTTTTATTTGGAAGTTATATTGCCTAAAAAGCTCTTTATCTCTACTATTTAATATATCAGTTTGGATTTTAAATAGTACAAGATCTATATTATTATAACCTAGTATTGTAATATGTGAGTTTTGTAATAATCGTTGTAGATTTTGGATATTTTCATCTTTTATTGGTGAGATGATTTGAACAATATCTTTATTTGCCCTTTTATAAAATTCATTTAAAACCTCTTTGTAGTTTATATGGCTAAAAGGTGGAAAATCACTAAGCATAGAGAGTATAAAATTTGTATAGTTTTCTTGTTTTAAAAGAGGAATATTATCTTGTATAGAAGCAGTATCTATATCATTTGTATATTTTAGCTCTAGTGGATATGGGATTTGAAGCTCTTTTTTGATATTGTAGTGATTAATCAAATCAAGTCCACGAAGCCCAAAGAGAATAAAAGGATTTTTATCTATTTCAGTAGTAAGTGCAAAATAGAGTGCTGCAATATGTTTGCAAGGGTATGACCCATCAAAATCATAACAGTTACATGACATATCAAATCCACGAAAAATATCTATTTCATTGTTTTTTATAAACTCTAAGAGTTTATTAGATAGTTTACCATGTATAATATCTGCTAAAATCAAAGGATTTTCATCGATAAATTCTATAATAACTCTTTTATCACCCTTTGGAAATGGATTAAATAGTAAATATGTTTTATAAAAGGGTGAGTAGTTTCCTTTGACTTTAGCATTTACTTGATTTGTATCTACTCTAACATCATAGATTTTACCACTATTAGCATATGTTTTACCACGACTTAGTCTTTTGCTATCAGTTTCATTTTCAATTGCTTCCAAAAACTCCTTTCCCCATATTGTTGTACCATAAACCTTATTTGCCATTTTAACTCCATATATTTTGTGTGGAAATTGTGAAGATATATTTGATTTTATAGAAATTATATTATTAAGTTGCTAGATTTTAGTTAGAAAAGAGCTATTATTTCAAGAATAAATGTAAAAAACATAAAAGGTACCCTAAATATTAGAGTAATTAAAGGAAAAAATCCTAGATAGTATCTCTACTATCTAGGAAAAAATTATAGTCCGCTGATATATTCTGCTAACTCTTCTATTTTAGCGTCATCTAGTTTTGCAACTTGACCTTTCATCATACCTTTTTTTGCTCCACCGTATGTTCCATCTTTATAACCGTGTAAAGCTTCTACAATTTTTGCTTTATCCAAACCAGCTATTGGTGTTCCTGGAATTTGAGTCATTTTACCATCAGCACCATGACATGCTACACATGGTTTATATAGACTAGTAGCACTTGCACTTACTGCAACTAAAGATGCTACGCCTAGACTTAATAATACTTTTTTCATTTTTTCTCCTTGGAATATTTTCATTTGTCATTTTAACAAATATAACTTTAAACAAACTTGTGGTTTTTTAATAAACTTTAGTTTTTAAATAAATATGCTACAATTTGAGTGAAATTTACAAAGGAGAGCCTATGCCATACATAAATGTTAAGGTTGCAGGAAGTTTAACGATAGAACAAAAAAGAGAGATAGCAGATGATATTAGTGAGACTATGCTTAGAGTTTGTGGTAAACCAAAGCCTAGTTGTTATATAGTTTTTGATGAAGTAAGCAGGGAAAATTGGGCAAAGGGTGATGAGATTTTAAGTGATCAAGATGCAAAAAATAATCAAAAGAATTAAGTTTAGATGAGAACTGTTCTTGATATTGAAAACCTCGTTTTTGGATATAATAAAAGTAAGCTTATATACAAAAACTTTAATCTAAGATTAAACAAAGGAGAGGTTGTTAGCATTGTTGGAGAGAGTGGAAGTGGTAAAAGTACACTTTTTGAGCTTATATGTGATAATCTTAAACCATATAGTGGCAAAATAACCAAAGGTAGAGTTGCTACTATATATCAAGATCCATATACAAGCTTTCATCCTACATATAAAATAATAGATCAAATAAAAGATGTAGTTGAAGAAGAGGCATTAAAAAACAATCTTGATTTTTATCTTGATAAGCTTATGATGGATAAAGAGCTATTATATAAACAATCCAAACATCTCTCAGGTGGACAACTTCAAAGATGTTCTATTCTTAGAGCTTTATTAATGGAACCAGAGTTACTTTTAGCAGATGAACCAACAAGTGCCTTGGATAATATCACAACATTGGAAGTAATGAAGTTGTTAATCTCATTTTTAGATAAATTTGCTATACTTTTAATAACACATGATAATGATTTAGCCTCATGGTGTAGTGATAAAATAATAAATATTACAGATAGTGGAGTGTAAATAGATGAAGAAAGCTTTAGTTCTTTTAAATATGGGTGGTCCTAGAAACAAAGAAGAGTTTGAGATGTTTTTAAGAAATATGTTCAATGATCCAAATATATTGACTATAAAAAATGATTTTTTTAGATCTATTATAGCATCTTTTATAGTTATGAGTAGGAAAAACTCTGCTTGGCAAAACTATGAAGCTATAGGGGGGAGTTCTCCTATTAATCCACTTACAAAAGAGCTAGTAGATAAACTCTCAACTTATCTTCCAGATTATTATATAACATGGGCTATGCGTTATACTCCACCTTTTGCACCAAAAATAGTAAAAGAGATTGAACAAAGAGGGATCAAAGAGGTAGTTTTACTACCACTTTATCCTCAATACTCAACAACTACAACCAAATCAAGCGTAGATGATTTTATGAAAGCTTGTAAAGATAATGAGTTTGAATTTAAAATAGTAAGAAGATTTTATAAAAATGAACTTTACAATCAATCAATAGCACAAAATATAAAACAGACTCTAAATGGATGTAATATAAGTGAATATAATATCATATTTTCAGCTCACGGTCTTCCACAAAGTATCGTAGATAAAGGTGATAGTTATGAAAATGAAGTTTTAGAGCATATTGATATATTGACTACTATTTTAGCTCACTATGGTATTGAACCAAAAGCTATCAAACTAGCATATCAATCAAAAGTTGGTCCTATGAAGTGGCTAAGCCCATCTTTAGATGATAAACTCAAAAAATTCAAAGATGAAAAGGTACTTATCTATCCAATAAGTTTTACAATAGATAATAGCGAAACAGTTTTTGAGCTTGATATAGAGTATAGAGAGTTAGCTATGGAGTTAGGAATCAAAGAGTATAAAGTATGTAAATGTGAAAACTCTTCACCTCTTTTTATAGATGCACTTGTAGAAATAGTAAAGGAGCTAGAATGAAAGAGACACTAAAAGAGATAGTAATTAGAGCTATATTGAGTGAGTTTGATAGTACTATTACTATAGATAAGAGTAGTTTGTTGGAAAAATATCCTTTTTTAAAAGAACAAAAAGCATCTTTTGTAACTCTTAATATTAACAACAATCTAAGAGGCTGTATAGGCTCTATCATAGCTCATAGATCTTTGCTTGAAGATCTTATTCACAACGCAAAAGCAGCTGCTTTTGAGGATCCTAGATTTATTCCACTTTCACGAGATGAGTTTGATTTTGTAGATATAGAGATATCTCTTCTTACCACACCAGTTGAAGTAAACTATATAGATATCAATGATCTAAAAAACCAAATCAACATAGGTGAAGATGGTATTATACTAAAAAGCGGATATTATCAATCTACATTTTTACCTCAAGTTTGGGAGAGTTTAAGTGATTTTGATAGCTTTTTTTATGCACTTTGTCAAAAAGCAGGATTACGTGCCACTTGCTTAGAACGCCATCCAAGCATATATAAATATAATGTTATTTCTTATAAATAAGAGTATTTTTTGTAATAATTTCAATAAAATACTTTTAATACATCTTATTTGGACTTATAGTTATTTTATGTATTTCATAACTACTACCTATTCTCATCTTAGGACCCCAAAATCCAGCTCCAGCACTAATAATAAGATTTAGGTTTTTGCCAAGATGATACTCTCCACATCTATATGGTTGATCAATCAAAACCAAAAGTCCAAAAGGACAAATCTGTCCACAATGCGTATGTCCACTTAAGATAAGATCAAACTCCTCAGCAATAAAATCTTCATCATTAATAACTTTTGGTTGATGTGATATAAGTATAGAAAAAAGATTTTTATCTATATCTAAAGCCTTTAGATCAGGAGCATTGATAGCACTTCTTTTACCCATATAGTCATAAAGCCCAGATAATTGGATATCTAGATCAGCTATTTTTATAGTTTCATTTAATAGGGTTTTTAGCCCTAAAGACTCTGAAGAGGATATAATATGCTGTAAATCATGAAAATACTCATGATTGCCTACTATAAAATAGGTGCCATATATTGAAGAGATCTCTTTTAAAAGCTCTAATTCTTTGGTGATATGTTCTATTTTGGTATCTATTAAATCTCCACCTATAAGTACAATATCAGGATTTTGAGAGTTAATAAGATTTACTATATTTTTTACATATTTTTGATCTACCAAACCACCTATATGTAAATCAGAAAAAAAGATGATATTTATATCTTTTTCTAAAGGTTTATCTGTTTTTATGATATGATTTGTTATTTTTGGATCAATTTGTCCATTGATTACTCCAAAAGAGATATAAAATATCATAAAAGTAAAGAGTAAAAATTCTATAATGTTTTTTTGTTTTATTGAAGGCTTAAATATCCTAACATATAGTAAATAAAGTTCAAAAAATAGAGTAAAAACAAAGATCAAAAAGCCTATGCCACTAGCTAAACTAGCTAGATAAAAAATCTCTTTTGGTAAAAAAGCAAAATATCTATCTATAAAATACAAAATCACAAAAAGATAGATAAAAGCCAATATAAAATATGAGATTTTTTTAAATTTAGATGAAAAAACAGCTTTATCTATAACTCTTTTTTTGCTATAAAATAGCATCATAGCAAAAACAAAAAGAAAAAGTAATGGAAAGATTAAATTCATTTTATAGAGTTTAAGAGATTGATAACTGCTGTTTCTATCATATCAAAAACTTTATCAAAGCCTTCAAATCCATCAAAAAAGTATGGATCAGGCACATCATCTCCATCTAATCCAAAATCACCCAAAAGATATGGATTGGCATATCCTATTTTAATAATATTTGTAATATTTGAACTATCTAAACCTACTATCATATCAAATTTATTAAAATCTTCACTAGATAGTTGTCTTGCTTTAAGATTTGAGATATCTATATCTTTTTGTTGTGCTATTTTTATAGAGTTTTCACAGGGAGGTTCACCTATATGATACCCAGCAGTTCCAGCACTATCAACTATGATATTAAGATTATTTCTTTTTATATACTCTCTAGCTATTCCCTCAGCTATTGGAGATCTACAGATATTTCCTAAACACACAAATAATATATTCATTTTATAACCCTATGTTCATATATTTTCTCATTTTTTTGATCTCTTTTGGATCAAAATTGCTACAAAGTAGCTCTTTATTATCATCTTTATACTCTACACCAAAAGGGCTAATAATACCACTACCTTTTGCCATCTCTTCATTTGCACTATTACTAAGCATAACAAAACATTGATTTGCTATAGCAAGAGCTTTTGCTAAAGTATTAAGATGCTCTTTTCGTTGCACTCCCCACATAGCAGGGATTAGTATGATATCAGCTCCTTTTAATTTTTGCCAAAGATCTATAAATCTTAGTTCAAAACAGATTAAAATCCCTATTTTATACCCATTTAATTCAAAAAGTTGTATTTTAGATCTATTTGCACTAGTAAAATACTTTTTTTCATCATTGAGGATAAAAAGATGATGTTTTGATTGTTTGTGGATAATCTTATGATTTGACAAAACAAAAGCACTATTATAAAAGTTGTTTTTATATTTTGTAATCATAGATACTATTATAGATTTATTATTACTTAAAGATAGTAGTTTTTTTATAGCCTTTTTAGTATATAAAGAGGCATTTTCTATATCACTATAACTATATCCACTAACAGCAAGTTCAGGAGCAAGTATAATAGAGCCTTCATCACAAGACTCTATTAAAGAGATTAACTTATCTAGATTTTGTTCATAATTATTTGTTGTAACAAACTGCAATGTACAAAGTTTAGAAATCATCAAAATCTATACTACCTTTACTATAGTTTACAACATTTCCTTCAAAGAAATTTGTTCTTTGATCATTAAATGAAGCATAACCATCTACCCAAGGAATAGGGTGTTTTACATTGTACATAGGAGCATATCCTACAGCTTCAAGTCTTTTATCAGCAAGATACTCTATATATTGTCTTATTATCTTATCAGTAAATCCTAAAATTTGCCCTTGAGTGATATAAGCACCCCAAGAAGCCTCTAAATCTACAGCTTTTCTAAACATTTCTCTAACCTCTTCTTCAAGCCCTGGTGTAAAAAGCTCAGGTCTTTCTTTTTTGGTTGAAAGGATTAGGTTTTGAAATAAAATAAGATGAGTAACTTCATCTCTTTGGATAAATCTAATCATCTGCGAACTTCCCAACATCTTGCCACTTTTTCCAAGAGCATAAATAGCCGCAAATCCAGCATAGAAATATAGCCCTTCTAGGATTTGATTTGCAAACATAGCTAAGACTATATTATGATCATTGATCTTACCAGCCAATTTTCTATAAACATCAGCAATAAAAGTATTTTTTTCTCTTAATTTTGCATCTGTTTTCCACATATCATATATCTCATCAGTATTATCTGATATTGACTCTACCATAACTGCGTAAGATTTGCTATGGTTTGCTTCTTCATAGCTTTGTCTGCTTAAACAAGCATTTATTTCTGGTGCAGTTATATATGGATTGATATTATCCATTAGGTTATTTGTTTGTAAACTATCCATAAAAATAAGTTGGCTAAGAACCAAATCATACATTCTTTTTTCTGCTGGAGTTAAGTATTTGTAATCTTTTGCATCAGCAGTCATTTGAACTTCTCTTGGAAACCAAGTATTAGCTTCCATCATATCCCATAGTTTAATAGCCCATTCATATTTATATTTTGTAAAGTTGATCATACCATCTGGATTACCACCAAATGTTCTTCTTTGGTTGATACCCTCTGTTGAATCTGGATTATATATTGTTTTTCTTTCCATATATCTAGCCTTTTATATTGTTATATTTTATTGACAACCAACACACTCCATACTTCTATCTTCTATATCATTACTTGCTTCTGGTGATTGGCTTCTTAGATAGTAAGTAGATTTTAGTCCTAACTTCCAAGCAAGAGTATAAAGTTCATGCAAATATCTACCACTTGCTTTATCTAAGCTCATAAAAATATTTACACTTTGTCCTTGATCTACCCATTTTTGTCTTATAGCTGCTGCTTTTATAATATTGGTTTGTTCTACCTCATAAGCTGGAGTATAATATCTCCAAGTATCAGGAGATAGATTTGGTACAACAACAGGGATTAAACCACTTAAGTTCTCTTCAAACCATTTTCTTTTATATACAGGCTCTATTGCTTGAGTAGTACCTACCAATATAGATATAGAGCTAGTTGGTGCAATAGCCATAAGGTAACCATTTCTCATACCATCTTTTTGTATTTTAGATCTTAAACTATCCCAATCATATGAAGAATCAAAAAGATCTCTTTCTATCAAAGCATTTACAGCTTGAGGAGTATGATCAAAAGGCATAATACCTTTGCTCCATTTAGAGCCTTCAAATGTAGGATAAGAGCCTTTTTCTAGTGCAAGTTCGCTTGAAGCATAGATAGCATTATAACTAATAGCTTCCATAATAGTATCTATAGTTTTAAAATGTTCGTTACTACCCCAAATAATCTGCTTTTGAGCTAACATTTGAGATTCACCCATAACACCAAGCCCTATTGCTCTTGTTTTTAGGTTTGTCATTTTTACTTTTTTTAGTGGATAGAAGTTGAGATCTATTACATTATCAAGCATTCTAATAGCTACTTTTACAACTCTTTTGATATCTTCATCACTATTGATTTTACTTAAGTTAATAGAAGCTAAGTTACATACAGCAGTATCTCCATCTATTCTTTCTTTTTCTACAATAAATACCCTTTTACTATTTAGTGTATCTAGTGCAGTTATTTTATTTGCTGTTTTTACTAAGCCATTATCTAGTGTTATTAGCTCATCTTCATCATAAAGCTCTACACTTCCATCTACAAACTCTAATCTTATCTTATAGTAGTTTGGATTTGTATTTTGAAATATCTCTGTACAAAGGTTACTACTTCTTATAAAACCACTATGGTTATTTGGATTTGCTCTATTTGCATTGTCTTTAAAACATAAAAATGGGCTACCACTTTCAAAATAGTTTGTTAAGACCCTTTTCCAAAGATCTTTTGCTTTTATATGCTCTTTTGTAATCTCAGAACTATTTTCATACTCTATATATTTAGCTTCAAACTCTTCTCCATATAGTTCTGATAGATCTTTTACTTCATATGGATCAAAAAGTGTCCAATAAGAGTCTTCTAATACTCTTTTCATAAAAAGATCACTTATCCAAAGTGCAGGAAATAGATCATGTGCTCTTCTTCGCTCTTCTCCACTATTTTTCTTTAGATCTATAAAATCAAGTACATCCATATGCCATGGCTCTATATAAACAGCAATAGCACCTTTTCTAGTACCTAGTTGATCTACAGCTATTGCTAAATCATTGGTTATTTTTAAAAATGGTATTACCCCACCAGCAGCATTTTTGTGGTTGTCTATCATACCACCCAAAGCTCTAATACTATTCCAATCCCAGCCTATACCACCACCATATTTAGATAGTAGTGCCATCTCTTTGTATCCATCAAAGATACCTTCTATATTATCAGGGCTACTTCCTATATAACAACTACTTAACTGATGTCTTGGAGTCCTTGCATTTGATAGTGTTGGAGTTGCTAACATAACTTCAAATTTAGATACCACATCATAAAACTCTTTTGCCTTTTCGGTTTTATTATCTTCATTTTGAGCCAAAAACATAGCTATTGCCATAAACATTTGTTGAGGAAGTTCGATAGGCTCAGCTTTACTGTTTTTGATTAAATATCTATCATAAAGAGTTTTAATACCAAGATAGTTAAACTGATAATCTCTATTTATATCTATATATGAGTTAAGTTCATCTAAATCATATCCCTCTTCAAGCCCAAGCAAAATTCTTTTTGCATTTTGTCCATACTTAATATAATCTTTTAGATGGCAATAAGGTCTTCCTTTTATACCATGAGTTGCTTTACCTACCCTATGATATAGATCAAACAAAAAAAGTCTAGCAGCAACAAATGTCCAATTAGGTGCATCTATGTCTATTTTTTCTACAGCAGTTTTGATAAGTGCATCTTGAATATCACTACTTGACATACCATCAATAAACTTAATCTGAGAATCAAGTTCTAACTCACTTTGACTAACTCCTTCTAGATCTTTTGTTGCATTGATAGTCATTTTTTGGATTTTAGAGATATCTAGATGCTCTTTTCTTCCATTTCTTTTTGTAATCATAATAGACATTATATAAACCTCTTTAAAAGATATAAAATAAAATTGATTGTACCATAAAGTAGTAAAAAGTAGCTTTAATAATTTGTATTAAATAGGAAAATTTAATAATTTAAATAGTAATTATTGCTAGAGAGACTCTAGCAATAAATATTTAGTTACAACCGCAACTACCGCTTGATTGAGATCCAGCAGTACTACAAGCACTTACCCCATGAAGGGTTGGCTGAATTGCACTATTATCTGCTAAAGCGTTTTGATTAACTCCATCTATAAAGTCCCAAAGATTAGCAGCTGCTTGCATATATCTTTTTGCTGTAACACTTTCTGGTTGAAAATAAACTACAGGTTTACCAACATCTCCACCTTCTCTAATAGCAGGTTCTATTGGAATATTTGCTAGTACACTAGTATGGTACTCTTTTGCTAACTCTTCGCAAGTTCCCATACCAAATATATCACTTTCAGTACTACAGTTTGGACAGATAAAACCACTCATATTTTCTACTATTCCAGCTACAGGAATATGAAGTTTTTTAAACATATCTAAACTTCTTCTACTATCATCTAAAGCAACATGTTGTGGTGTTGTTACATTGATACCAGCACTTACAGGTACACTTTGAGCTAAAGTAAGTTGTGCATCACCAGTTCCTGGAGGCATATCTATAAAAAGAACATCCAAATCTTCCCATAAAATATCTCTTAGAAGTTGCTCAATAGCTTTCATAATCATAGCACCTCTCCAAATAAGGGCTTGTCCTTCACCCATAAGAAGTCCCATACTCATCATATCTACACCATATACTTTGATTGGTTTTGCTTTATTTCCTTCTATTTCAGGTTCAACTCCTACAACTCCAAGCATTCTAGGGATATTTGGTCCATAGATATCAGCATCTAAAATACCTACTTTTTTACCTTGCATTGCCATAGCAATAGCTAAGTTTACAGTTGTTGTTGATTTACCAACACCACCTTTACCACTACTTACCATAACAAAGTTTTTGATTTGAGGAGCTATGTTTTTGCCACTCATTGAGTTACTTTGTTGTTTTGGAGCTGATGGTTTTTTGATATTAATTTCAAAATTATTTACAGACAATATCTTAAGCTCTTTGCTTATTTCATCTTTTATGGCTTTTTCTACTTCAGGAGCAGTAGATGTAATCTCTAAGTCTATAACTACTTTTTCTCCATCAATTTTAACCTCTTTTACAAATCCAAAATCAACTATTGATTTTGTAAAACCTGGATACATAACACTTTTTAGTTCATTTAAAACTTCTTCTTTTGTAATCATTTTACTTTCCTTTTTTATAGGGTTTATTAAATTGCGACAATAATATAGCAAATAAGATAAAAATTGTCTTAATTTATTCATATTATTTTACTCTTTTAGTTTTTTAAGTTTTCTCCATGAGTTTGCATTATCTCTTGTGTTATTTTGTATGAACAAAACTTTGGTCCACACATAGAGCAAAACTCTGCATCTTTAAATACATCTTGTGGTAAGGTCTCATCATGATACTCTCTTGCACGATCTGGATCTAGGGCCAAAGAAAACTGCTTATTCCAATCAAACGCATATCTTGCATCACTCATCTCATCATCTATATCTCTAGCACCAAATCTACCTCTAGCTATATCTGCACTATGAGCTGCTATTTTATATGCTATGATACCAACTCTTACATCTTCAGCATTTGGTAAGCCTAAATGCTCTTTTGGTGTAACATAACATAGCATAGATGCCCCATGCCATCCACCAACAGCTGCACCTATAGCACTACTAATATGATCATATCCTGCACCAATATCAGTTGTAAGAGGACCTAAGATATAAAAAGGAGCTTCATAACAATACTCTTGTTCTATCTTCATATTTCTCTCTATTTGATTTAGAGGTACATGCCCTGGGCCTTCTATCATCACTTGAACATCTTTTTCCCAAGCTCTAAGTGTTAGCTCTCCTAAGATTTTAAGCTCACTAAGTTGTGCTTCATCACTTGCATCATACAAACACCCTGGACGAAGACTATCTCCAAGTGATAGTGAAACATCATATTTTCTACAAATATCAAGTATAGCATCATAAGCTTCATAAAAAGGGTTTTCTTTATGATAATGCATCATCCAAGAAGCCATTAAGCTCCCACCACGGCTTACTATACCCATCTTTCTTTTTGCAACAAATGGCATAAATCTTAGTAAAAATCCAGCATGAATAGTAAAATAACTCACCCCTTGTTTTGCTTGTTTTTCCAAAGTACTAAGCATCGCTTCAATAGTAAGGTTATTTATATCTCCCCCACAATCATGTATGATTTGATACATAGGTACAGTTCCAACAGGCACACTAGAGTGAGCAATAACCGCCTCTCTTATAGCATCCAAATCCCCACCAGTACTTAAATCCATAATAGTATCAGCACCATATTTAAGACACATATCTACCTTTTCTATCTCACCTTGTATATCAGATGCTAGTGCAGAAGAGCCTATATTTGCATTGATTTTGCATTTACTTGCTAAGCCTATAGCCATAGGTTTTAGGTGTTTGTGGTTTACATTTGCAGGAATTATAAGCCTTCCTCTTGCTATTTCGCTTCTTATAAGCTCAGCATCAAGCCCCTCAGCTTGTGCAACATATCTCATATCATCTGTAATAATCCCCTGTTTTGCATAATACATTTGTGTTCTAACAGGTTCATTAGTATGGTTATCAAGCCAATTTCTCATAAACTATCCTAAATATATATAATTGATTTGAAGATTATAGCAAAATAAAGTTAGAGATTCTTAAAAATAGAAGATTTAATTTTTTGATTTATCTTAGATGTTTAAAAACTTAGCTACTTTAGGATACAATCTTAAATAATAGTTTTAGATAATAGGAGAGATTAGTGAAGGGAAAAGTTTTAGATTTTAGTGTTGCAACAAATAGTGGACTGATTTCAGCAGATGATGGAAAAAGATATAGTTTTGCAAGAAATGAGTGGAAATCACCTATACCACCACAAGCAAATCAGATTGTTGATTTTGAAGTAGATGAGAACAGTGCAAAGGCTATTTATCTTATTAAAGAGGAAGAAAAAAACACTCTTTTGGCTATTATGAGTTTTATTTTTTCTTTGATAGGATTTTTCTCTTTTGGACTAGCTTCAATAGTTGGCATAGTCTTAGGACATATTGCTACAAATAAAATCAAAACCAACCCAGAACAATATGGTGGATATGGTTTTGCTATAGTTGGTTTAATACTTGGATATATGGTAATAATAGGATTTGTATTATTATGGATAGGTATTGGCGGGGTATTTGTCTCTATTTTATCACAAACTACTATACCTTAAAAATATATTAAAGTTTCTTTAGGTTTATATATAAATTAAGTTAAGTTTTAATATAATTGTTCTTTATTTAATGGATAGGAGAGAGTAATGAGTGGAGATAAAAACAAATTAGTTGCAGGGTTACTTGGTATATTTTTGGGTGGACTTGGTATTCATAAGTTTTATTTAGGGTGTAATAAAGCTGGTATTATTATGCTTGTAGTATCTTTATTGGGATTTGTTTTATTGGGAATTCCTACTCTTATTATGACATTGATAGGATTTATAGAAGGTATCTTATATATAGTTAAATCTGAAAATGACTATAAAGCAACTTATATAGATAATCAAAAGTGCTGGTTCTAATCTAAGCAAGTAGGATTATTAAGAGAATATATTTACGTGATAATGTCTTCTTTTTTGGAAGTGACGTTATAGTGTCACCTACTTTATTTACCAGTATTTATTTTTAAATACTTTTAGTATGACTAAAACAAAATAACAAATCAATACTAAAAGTATCTAAATTTAGATACAAATATATATTTGCTTAATCTAATAAGCAAAAAATAAAATTTTGTTAAAAAACTCCATTTTTAATATTTTAATTTACCCTTAATCAAATATATAGTAAAATACTAGGTTTTGTAAAAGATATATTATTTATACAAGAGGAAAGATAATGTTACTAACCCCTGGACCTACCCCTGTACCTGAGTTTGTTAGAGTTGCTATGAGTGGTGAGACTTTGCACCATAGAACTCCAGAGTTTGAAGAGATATTTGCAAAGACTAGAGAGCTTTTGATAGAGCTACTTGATATGGATGATGCTGTTATGCTTGTAAGTAGTGGCACAGGAGCTATGGAAGCTTGTGTTACAAATTTTACACATAAAAAAGCTTTAACAGTAAATTCTGGAAAGTTTGGAGAGAGATTTGGTAAGATATGTGATGCTTATGGTATATCTAAAGTAGAGCTAAAATACGAATGGGACACTCCTTGTAGTGTAGATGATGTAGAAAAGGCTTTAAAAGAAAATAGTGATATAGATGCTCTTTTTATACAGATATGTGAAAGTGCTGGAGGACTTAGACATCCAGTTGAAGCTATAGCAAAAAAAGCTAAAGAGATAAACCCAAATATTATAGTAGTAGCTGATGGTATCACTGCTGTTGGTGTAGAAAAGATAGATACTTCTTGTATAGATGCACTTATAACAGGTAGCCAAAAGGCTTTGATGTTGCCACCAGGACTTGCTATGATAGGTTTAAGTAAACTTGCTATAGATAAACTTGAAGCTAAACCTTTTGGATATTATCTAAACTTAAAAACAGAGCTTAAAAAACAAAGAGAAAGTACTACTGCTTGGACGGCTGCTACAACTTTAACTATAGGGCTAAAGGCTATTTTAGAAAAGCTAAAATCAGATGGATATGATAAACTATATCGTGATACCACTCTTAGAGCAGAAGCTACAAAAGAAGCACTAAAGAGTATAGGTTTACAAATATATCCAAAATCTCCAGCAAATGCTATGACAACTATTATAAGTGAGCATACAAGTAAGATAAGAAAAATCTTAAAAGAGGATTTTGATGTCAATGTTGCAGGTGGTCAAGATCATCTAAAAGGTAAGATTTTTAGGATTAACCATATGGGTTTAGTAGCACCTTATGAGGCGGCGTGGGCTGTTAATGCTATAGAACTAGCTCTTGATAAAATAGGTGTTAGGAAATTTGACGGAAAGGCAAATGAGGTATTTAATAAAATATATTTTGGAGTTTAATAAGTGATTTTAGAACATGAAATCCCAAAGGGTAGTAGGCTATATTTTGGAAAAAGTGCTAGAAAAAAAAGAGAGCTAGAGTATTTACTTAGTGAGATGCTTTTAAGAAATGGATTTGAGGAGATAGTAACTCCAAACTTTTCTTATGGGCAACATCAAAGTATAGATGATCCTAAGAAGCTTATCAAGATTTTTGATGAAGAGAACAATGAACTAGCTCTTAGGGCTGATTCTAGCTTAGATGTTGTTAGGATTATAACTAAAAGATTAGGAAGAACAACTAGTCATAAGAAGTGGTTTTATATACAGCCTGTATTTAACTATCCATCTAGTGAGTATTATCAAATAGGATGTGAATGGATAGAGCATGATGATATATCAGATATTATTGCATTAAGCCTTGATATGATACAAGATCTTAAGCTTGAAGCAACATTACAACTATCTAATATCAATATTCCACAACTTATAGCACAAGATTTTAACATAGATATAGATCTTTTTAAAAATGCAGATTATGCAAAAATAGAGGCTTATGGGATTGATTGGTTAAATAAACTATTACAAATAAATACAAAAGATGATATAAGTGATGAGGTTTTAGATATGATGCCTCAAAATATAAAAGAAGAGTTAATAAAGTTAAAAAATGTTTCAATGTTTTTTATGTATGATAAAATAGTATTGTCTCCACTATATTATACCTCAATAAAATATTATGATGATATTTATTATAGAGTAATTTATGATAATTTGGTACTTATGATAGGTGGAAGCTATAAAAGTGAAGAGATAGACTCTTTGGGATTTGCATTATATACAGATAATGTTATGAAAATTATAGATAAATAAATTTTAAGAAGGGTAAAATGAGGGCAGATTTAATAGTTGGTATTCAATGGGGAGATGAGGGTAAGGGCAAGATTGTTGATATGTTGGCACAACAATATGATGTTGTTTGTAGGTATCAAGGTGGGCATAATGCAGGGCATACTATTTGGGTTGATGGAGTAAGATATGCTTTGCATTTGATTCCTTCAGGGGTACTAAATCCAAAAGCAATCAATATCATAGGTAATGGTGTGGTTGTAAGTCCAAGTGACTTAATAAAAGAGATGTCACAATTTGAAGGCTTAGAAGGAAGACTTTTTATAAGCGATAAAGCACATTTGATTCTTAGCTACCACTCTATGATTGATAGAGCAAAAGAGGAGCTAAAAGGAAATAAAGCTATAGGTACTACAGGTAAAGGAATAGGACCATCTTATGCAGATAAGATAAATAGAACAGGGCATAGAGTAGGAGAGCTTTTAAATCCAAATAGTTTAGTTGAGAAGATTTTAGAGTATTTTGAGTTTTATAGCTCTATTTTTGAAGCTATGAAGATTCAAACTCCATCAAAAGAGGAGATTTTAAAAGAAGTTAGCGAATATAAAAAGATATTAGCTCCATATATAGTAAATACTACAAATATGGTTTGGGACTTTTTAGATAGTGGTAAAAAAGTACTTCTTGAAGGTGCACAAGGAACTATGCTTGATATTGATCATGGAACATATCCTTATGTAACAAGCTCAAATACTATAAGTGCTGGAGCTTGTAGTGGACTTGGACTTAATCCAAAACAAATAGGTAAAGTAACGGGGATAGTAAAAGCTTATTGTACAAGAGTAGGTAATGGTCCATTTCCTACAGAAGATTTTGGCAAAGATGGGCAAACTATGGCTGAAGTTGGTATGGAAAAAGGGACAACAACAGGAAGAGTAAGAAGATGTGGATGGTTTGATGCAGTATTAGTAAAATATGCAGCCAAACTAAATGGATGTGATGATCTTTCTTTGATGAAACTTGATGTTTTAGATGGTTTTGATACTATTAAGATTTGTGTAGCTTATGAGTTGGATGGTAAGGTGATAGATTATGCTCCAAGTGATCTAGAAAATGTAAAACCTATCTACAAAAATGTAAAGGGCTGGAGTAGTGTTAAAGGAATAAGAGAGTTTGATAAACTTCCTATTGAAGCAAAAGAGTATATAAATACAATAGAACAAATAACTGGAGTAAAAGTAGGAATAGTATCTACAAGTCCAGAAAGAGATGATACAATAATAAGATAATCTAAAAAGGAGGTTTTAATGAAAATAAAGTTACAGCATACACCATATATCTCCCAAAAAATAGCTAGAGATCTACTTAGATGTGATTTTATAGAGGTTAGAAAAGATAAAGATAGTATAGTTCAAGAGATCGAAAGAATAATAGATGAAGATATAGAAAATGAAAATGCTCTTGATGAAAAAGTAAATGCTATTTTAGACAACAAAGAGAGTGATATAGAGTTTTATCAAGCAGATTATAAACAACTTTTTTGGATGGCAAAAAAGAGAATGGCAAACGAACATGGAGTTATTTTAAGCCAAGAAGATAGGTTTAGTGATATAGCTCATAAAATAATAGATTTTTTATGGGAAGAGGACTATATACACTTTACAGTAAGTGATAATCAAGTCAAAAATATTATTGTATCATCTTTTGAGGAGTTTGTAAAAGGTTTTGAAGAAGCAGATAAAACGGTATATGAGAAGATTAAAAACTATAAAAGAAAGTTAATCCCAGGAAGTGAAGATTATCAGTTGGTTTATAATAGATTATATGAAGAAGAATTAGGCAAACGAGGGTTATTATAAAAATAGGCGTCATATTTTATAATTTTTGCAAGAAGGAGAAATAATGCAAAAAGTTTGGTTGTATTTAGAAAATGGAGATTTTTTTGAGGCAAATTCGTTTGGTGCAGATACTACTTGTGTAGGGAAGCTAGTTTTTAATACCTCTTTTACTGCTTATCAAGAGAGTATAACAGATCCTAGTAGTTATGGACTTTTTATCTCTTTTAATACACCAGAAATAGGAAATGTTGGTATTAATAAAGATGATTTTGAGAGCAATCAAGTACACGCTAGTGGAGTAATAGTAAGATCTTATAATGATGCTTATTCCAACTTTAGAGCTGAGGACTCTTTGGCAAACTTGCTAAAATCAAATAATAAAATAGGTATTTGTGATATAGATACTAGATATTTAACAAAGCTTATCAAAAAACATGGTAATATAAATATGATAGCAAGTACAACAATAAGCTCTAAAGATGAACTTGCAAAAAAACTAAAAGAAGAACAAAATAAAAAACAAGAAACAGATATTATAGATATGATCTCTACAAAAGAGCCATATGTACATAAAAGCAGTGCATGGAATCCTATTGCTTTTGCTTATGAACCTGCTATTATGAGCAATAAAAAAATAGTTGTGATAGATTTTGGAGTAAAAAAAGCTACTCTTAATGAGCTAGTTAGTTGCGGACTTGAAGTTGAAGTTGTACCAGCTTCTTTTGATGTAGAGCTTATTATCCAAAGATTTGAACAAGGTGAAATAGGCGGAGTAGTTCTAAGTAATGGACCAGAGCTTTTAGATGGGCTAGATAGTAAAATAAATGGAGTTAAAAAACTAATTTCTAAAGAGATTCCTATGTTTGCTATAGGTTTAGGACATCAAATAGTTGCACTATCTTATGGTGTAGCTGTAGAGACGCTAGGCTCTGTACAACATATAGGAAGTCATCCTATAAAAGTTGATAATAAAGTTGAAATATCATCTCAAGCACATACAAAAAGTGTTTCAAAAGAGATTGAAGAGTTTGCAAATATTTCTCATATAAGCCTTTTTGATAGTAGTGTAGAGGGTTTAAGATATAAGGATAAACCTATTATATCTGTACAATACATCCCAGAAGCACATGATACAAAGCATATCTTCAAAGAGTTTGCATCTATGGTAAAAGAGTCTAACTAGACTCTTTTATTTGATAAGTAGTAGTGGTTTTGGGTTGTTTTGAAGCATTTTTGATGTAAAACTACCAAAAATAGCTCTTCTTATTTTACCTCTACCAAAAGCACCCATAACAACCATATCTATATCATTTTCGTATTGAAACTTTATAAGCTCATTGACATGATCATCACCCTTTAGGCTTACTAACTCAAAGTTTAGGTTACTTTTATCTAAGATTTCAGAAGCTTTATCAATAATCTGTTTAGATTTTTCTATATCATTATTTACATTTACAATATATCTAATAACATCAGATCTTAAAAGAGGGGATTGCATAATACCTTGTAAAGCCTTTATAGAAGAGGGGCTTCCATCATATGCCATCATAATTCTTTTAACTGGTTTGAATTTTTGGTTTATTAAAAGAACAGGAAGTTCTGAATCTCTTATAATTTGTTCTACTTGTTTACCTAAGATGATAATATTTTCATCATTTTGTTTTTGAACATAACCTATAATCAAAAGTCTAATCTGCTCTTTTAGTTCTACAACACTATCATAAAAAGTACCATATTTTTGTACAATAGAGACTTTTTTAAGTCCAGCATCAATAGCATTTTGTTCATACTCTTGAAGAAGTTTATTACTTTTATTAATAGCATTAAATACTATTTGTTTATCATCATCGTTTGAGAGGTGTTTTAAAAATTCATCTTGTGTTGATATAGCTTTATTTTTAAGCTTATTTATTTTTGAGTACTCTATTACATTTAGTATTTTTAGTGGTGATTTTGTAGCTTTTGATATATCTATGCCATAATCACATACATCTTTTGAGTATTTAGAATCATCGACACAAGCAAAAATCTCTTTATTGGCTCCTTCTGACATTATCCTTCCTTCAAAATTTTCCATATTATATCATTATAAGATAAAAAACAAGAATCTAAATGTAAGTAAACTCAAAATACCAGCAAAAAACCCTGCAACTATATCATCTCCCATAACACCAAGTCCACCTTTTGTGTGTTTATCTATTTTTCCTATAATTGATGGTTTTGTGATATCTAAAATACGAAAATAAATAAACCCTAAAATAGAAATATAAAAAAGATTATATTCACTATTTGCTATTATTGACATACAAAGCCACATACCAGCTAGTTCATCTATTACAATTTGGCTATTATCATGTGTTTGTGTCTCTTCTTCATATTGATTGATTACTTTTACAGCTACAATAGATATAAGTATAGTCAATAAAAACAAAGTTGTAGCAGAGCTTAAATAAAGCATAATCCATCCAAGTAGTAAAGCTACCAAGCTTCCAGCAGTCCCTGGAGCTTTTGGACTAAGCCCACTATAAAAGAGTGTTAAAAAGATCTTTCTCATTTTTTCTTCTCAATGCCAAGTTTTTTTCTTTTTTCCCAAAGAGATTTTCTACTAATTCCTAGCTTTTTGCTAAGCTCAGTATCTGGGTAGTTATCTTGAAATGTATTTACAATAAGCTTAACATACTCATTGATGGTCATAATATTATCATTTGCTATTATTTGATTTGAGTTTTTTAACTCTATCTTTTCAAATACAAAATCAGGCTCGTTATCCAAAGAAGATATAATAACATTTAAATCTTTTATTGCATTGTTTAGCAAATCTTTTAATGACTTTTTCAAAGAGTGATAATCAAGCATATAGTAAAGTGTTTGATTGTTTAGCTCTTTTATCTCTGTAGGTAGATTTGCTTTAGCCAAAGAGATGATTTTAACAGGCATAGATGATTGATTTGCTATATGAAAAAAGAGGCTATCACTATATTTTTGATCATTTGTTTCAACTAAAAGTGGTAAATTATACTTTTTATCTTCATGGTTGATACCATCAAATATAGTATCAAAATATTTTTTATGCAATAAAAGCTCTTTTTCCATTTTATTGTAGATTTCAAAGTGATGAATTTTTCTTATAAGCTCATCCATCATAAAAGGTTTTTGTACATAATCATTTGCACCTAGTCTTATAGGATTGCCAACTGTTGCGTCACTTATATATGTTACAAATAGAATAATAACCTTATCTTTATAATATCTAATAACACTATCACAATTAGTAGAGTGTAAGTTCATAGAGAGTAAAATAGTATCATAATGTTTACTTTTATCTACTTCACCAAAAGATGTACAATGATCACAACTATGTCCCTCTTCCATAAGTCTTGAAGAGACTTTTTGGGCTAAATATATCTCATCTTCTAAAATCAATATCTTCATTTTTTAGTCCAATCATAATATTTCAATGTTGCATTTGATATCACAGCAACGCCCTCTTCACGTCCTATAAATCCTAGTTTTTCAGCAGTTGTAGCTTTGATATTTATAAAGTTTGGTTTTATTTGAACTATTTTTTGAATTGTACCTTTTATTTGCTCTTTATAAGGGGTGATTTTTGGTTTTTGAGCTACTATCGTAATATCAATATTTACAATCTCAAAGCCAATATTTGTGATAAATTGGACTATCTGCTCCAAAAGAATTTTAGAATCAATCCCCTCATATGCCATATCTGTATCAGGAAAAAACTCCCCAATATCTCCAGCTCCAGCTGCACCAAGTAAGGCATCAGTCAAAGAGTGCAAAAGAACATCACCATCACTATGAGCTTTAAATCCATATCCACAATCAATAAATACACCACCTAAAAACATCTTTTTGTTTTCAACAAATGGATGAATATCAAAACCATTACCATTTAGATAGACTAAATCAGGTTTTTTAAGGCATTCTATATCACTAAGATCCTCTTCAAAGGTGATTTTTTTGGATTTTAAAGAGCCTTGTATATAACAGATTGTTCCACCATTTGATTTGATAGCCCCACTATCATCTGTAAATGTATAACTTGTATCAACTGCTTTAATAAGCTTTTTTGTTTTTGAAAGTTGTGGTGTTTGAATAAGTTTTGTATGGTCTCTATTTATAACTGATCCATCATATATAACAGTATCGCTCACACCTATAGTAGGAACTATACAATCAGCCATACCTCGTTTTTCTAGAAGTTCTAAAATCACCTCTTTTGGAACACAACTTCTTGCTACATCTGTTACCATAACATACTCTGTTTCAACATTGTCTAAAGCATTTTTCATAGAGTCTTGTCTGGTGTCACCACCTGCTACATATATAAAGTCACTACTAAATCTCTTCATATATGATAGTTCATCTTTATGTCCTACAATGATAACCTTTGCAAAATCGCTATAAGATGATAATCTTTGACTTACTACCAACCAAAGAGGATCATTACCTATTCTTAGCCACTGTTTTTTGACATTTTTTTGAAATCTTGTAGAGCTTCCCGCACACAAAATAACTAGCGTAGTATCTAACAAAGTTTTCCTTTAAAAATATAAATTATGTGTAAAAAAGTATCACATTGTATCAAAAAGTAACTTAAATCAAAAGAAAAGCAAAAATTTTATATTTATAATATTTATTCTTTTAGATAATACTTTACTTTTTTTTGATATAATGTATTTATGAAAAATATAAGAAATCAACCAAAATATAACTTTTTTAAAAACAGTACTTATGCCCTAAATGGTTTAAAAGATATAGTCCAAAATGAATCCTCTTTTAAGATTGAGCTTATTTTGGCTTTTTTGCTTTTGCCTATTGTATTGGTTTTGGATATCTCTACTACCTATAAACTACTTATGTATCTTTCCTTTATGGCTATACTTGTAGCTGAAGCAATCAATAGTGCTATAGAACGAGTGGTTGATTTAGTAACACTTGAATATCATCCTATGGCAAAAAAAGCCAAAGATGTAGGAAGTGCAATAGTCTTTTTAAGTATTGTTAATTGTATAGTTGTTTGGCTTGTTTGTTTAATAGAACTTTTACTATAAGAAGCTATAAAATCTATATAATAGCAATAATAGATAACAATATGCACAAAATTAAACTATAAAAAAAGCAAAATTGGATAACAAAAGAAGCATTAAATATAGAGAATTAAACTTTTTTTTACTATAAAATGTCATTAAACCCACTTGGGACAAACCGAAAAAGGAGTTTTTATGGTAAAAAAGAAAATTTCAAAAATCCTAATAGCAAATCGTGGTGAAATTGCACTTAGGATAATAAGAGCTTGTAAAGAGCTTGATATTCAAAGTGTTGCTATATTTTCTGAGGTTGATACTGAAGGTGTATGGATAAGAAAAGCAGATGAGTGCTACCCTATGATGGGAGATCCGCTAAAAGCCTATCTTGATTATGAACCTATTATAGCCTTAGCAAAAAAAGCATCTTGTGATGCTATACATCCAGGATATGGTTTTTTAAGTGAAAATGCAGAGTTTGCAAAAGCTTGTGAGGCAAATGGTATTATATTTATTGGTCCAAAAGCAGAGCATATAGCACTTTTTGGAGACAAAATGGCATCTAAAGTAGCTATGAAGCAAGTAGGTGTTCCTGTACTAGAAGGTACAGATGAGCCTATAGTAGATAAAGCACTAGGAGCTATGATTGCAAAAAAAATAGGGTTTCCTATTATTATAAAAGCTGCTTTTGGTGGTGGTGGACGAGGTATGAGAATCGTACGAAAAGAGAGTGAATTTAATGAACTTTTTGATGCTGCTACAAATGAAGCCAAAAAATATTTTGGCAAAGGTGAAGTATTTATAGAAAAATATGTTGAACATCCAAGACATATAGAGATTCAAATTATTGCAGATAAATATGGCAATGTACTACATTTGGGTGAAAGAGATTGTTCTATCCAAAGAAGACATCAAAAAGTAATAGAAATAGCTCCATCTCCAAGACTTCATCCTGATACTAGAAAAGAGTTATTAAGAATTGCCAAAAAGGCTATGATAAAGTTAGGTTATGAGAGTGTAGGAACTGTTGAGTTTTTAGTAGATAGAGAAAATAATATCTATTTTATAGAGATGAATACAAGAGTTCAAGTTGAACATCCAGTAACTGAGATTATAACAGGTGTTGATATTATTCAAAGAATGATTGAGATAGCTGAGGGTGATAAGCTACACTTTTTACAAGAAGAGATAGTATTTAGAGGCTATGCTATAGAGTTTAGAATAAATGCAGAAAATCCTCAAAATAACTTTATGCCAACAGCAGGAGTTATTACAAACTATCTTACTCCTGGAGGACCAGGGATTAGGCTTGATACTAGTGTTTATGCAGGATATAAGGTTCCATCAAATTATGACTCTATGATAGGTAAACTTATAGTATCATCATTAGACTGGGAAGGAGCTGTAAAAAAAGCAAAAAGAGCCTTAGATGAGTTTTATATAGAAGGATTTGCTACAAATATATCACTTCATAGAGAGATAGTAAGAGATCAAGATTTTATAAATGGATTTTTTAATACTAGCTATCTTGATAAAAAAATGGATATTTTCAACCTAAAAGGAGAAAAATCTATTAAAGAAGAAGAGGCTAAAATGTCTGGTATCAAGAGATTTATAGAAAGATTAAAGCTTAATAAAATTATTACAAGATACTAATATAAAGTAAAAGATGTATATTTTTGGTTAAATTATAGTAAAATATCACAAATCTTTATAAAGGGGTATTTTAATGTCTAAGAAATCTACAATTTCTTATTTTTATGGTTTTTTTGGTGTCTGGTTAGCTGCAAGTGTATTGCTATATCTTTATGGTGGTATATTTGCACTATACCAAGGTACTATACTATCTATGCTTGAGCTATCTTTGTCATTTGATAATGCAGTTGTAAATGCTACTATTTTGGTTACTATGGCTGCTGTTTGGAGAAGAAGATTTCTTATATGGGGTATGGTTATAGCCGTTTTTGGGGTTAGATTTATATTTCCTGTATTAATAGTCTATTTTTCTACCTCATTAGGACTTATTGATTCATTTAATCTAGCTATTACAAAGCCTGATGAATATGAAAAAATAATACAAAGCTATCATCATGTTATTATGTCTTTTGGTGGGATGTTTTTATTGATGCTTTTTTTAAAGTTTATTTTTGATGAAAACAAAGATGTTCATTGGATAAGAACCATAGAAGAGTTTGCATCAAAGATCTCAAAAAGAGGCAATGTTAAGATGATTTTTATACTCTTTGTAATGCTTTTTATTACATATATTGCTCCTGCTGAAATCACGATAGGCAAAGAGCTTGTAACTATAAATAAAATAGAGATCCTAGCTCCTATGCTAATAGGTATGATTATATTTTATCTTATAGAGTTTTTAAAAGGCTTTTTAGAACAAGATGAAAAACAAGAAGTAGGAGATGCTACAAAGTTAAGTGGAGGAATAGTCTCATTTATTTATCTAGAAGTAATAGATATGTCATTTTCACTTGATGGTGTACTAGGTGCTTTTGCTGTAACTCAAAATATAGTTATTATTATGTTAGGACTAGGTATTGGAGCTATGGCGGTAAGATCTCTTACAATCTTAATGGTAGAAAGAGATGTAGTTGCAAAATATATCTATTTAGAGCATGGAGCTATGTGGTCTATAGGACTTTTGGCATTGACTATGATTATTCAAATATTTTATCATTTACCTGCTATGCTTATAACTACATTTGCTATAGTGCCTATAGCATTGGCTTTTGTTCACTCTATTTATAAAAATCGAGAGTTTATTTTAGATAATCAGCAACAATAATATAAAGGAGAAAGAGTTATGGATTTATCAGTATTAATAGGTATGATAGGTGCGGTTATGTCTATCTCTATAGGAGATATTTTAGAAGGTGGAAATCCTTTACATATAATACACCTTAGTTCTATTATTATAGTTATTCCAACAGCTATGTTTTCTGCTGCAACAGCTACTGAAATAACAGCTTTAAAAGCAGCCTTTAGTGAGTTTAAAATGATTTTCTTAAAATCACCTGTTGATTTTGATAAAAGAATAGAAGATATTATGAGATACGCTATTATTGTTAAAAAAGATGGAGTTTTAGCTATAGAGCAAGAGGTCTTAGCTATAGATGATAGGTTCTTTAAAGAGGCTATGAGTATGGTTGTTGATGGAACTAAAGAGGAGCAAATAGAGGAGTTTTTAGAGCCTATTATAGAAGAAACTGATCACTACTACCATGGTGCATCACATTATTGGCTACTAGCTGGTGAAAATTGTCCTGTTATAGGTCTTATTGGTGCGGTATTGGGGCTTATTTTGGCATTACAAAAACTAGACAATCCAGCAGAGATGGCAGCAGGAATTGCAGGGGCTTTTACTGCTACGGTTACAGGTATTGCAGGAGCTTATATGTTTTTGGGACCTTGGGGCAATAAAATGAAAGCAAAAGCAAGATTTCTTATTAAAGATAAACTTATCATATTAGAAGGTGCAAAAGGTATAGCAAGAGGTGAGTCTCCAGGGATTTTGGAGATGAAATTAAAAAATATGATAACAATTATGTAAAGGGCTTGTATTATGGCAAAAAAAAAGAAGTTTAAATGTGAATGTCCAGCAGGTGAAAAATGGGCTGTTCCTTATGCTGATTTTTTAAGTCTTTTATTAGCACTTTTTATTGCTCTTTATGCAATAGCATCAGTTAATGTAGAAAACCAAAAAGCCCTAAAAGAGGAGTTTTTAAAGATATATAATTTTCCTTCACTTAAAGAGCTAATAGAGGGTAAAAGATCTCATGACAAAGCCTCAAAAGATGATACAGAAGAAGGAGCCCTTGAAGAAAATAGTTTAGAAGGGATGACACAAGAGGAGATCCAAGATGCACTAGATGAGTTATCTAAAGAAAGAGGAAATCTTGATGCTGTAAGTGAAGGTGTTACTATGGATATACCAGCAGATTTGCTTTTTGTTCAAGGAGAGGCTGTTATTAAAGGAGTAGAGGGTGTTAAGTTTATTCAAAAAGTAGCTCAAATTATTAACAATATGCCACCAGATACCGTGGTAACTGTAAAAGGCTATGCCCTAAATTCAGAAATATCAACTCTTTCACCATATAAAGATACTATAGATCTCTCAAGTGCAAGAGCAAACAACGTAGCAAGAGAGCTAATTAAGTTAAAAATACCAAAAGATAGAGTAGTCTCTAGTGCATATGCTTTTAACAAATCAGGTTTGGCAAAAGTTGAATTTGAATTTAACACCCAAAAACAAGAGCTTAAAAGTGATATGATCAATATAGAAGAGCTATTTGAAAATAAAACAATTACAAAATAAACTTTAATTTACTTTAAGTTATATTAGTTTACAATGTTTATTATCAAATTAAAAAGGATTTATGATGAGTAAAACAGTAGAATTATTAAAACAGCTTCAAGCAGATGCACAAGTTTTGTTTGTAAAATTTCATAACTATCATTGGAACGTTGAAGGAATGGATTTTTTCCCAGTACATAATCAAACAGAAGAGATGTACAATAGTATGGCAACTCTTTTTGATGATGCAGCTGAAAGAGTTATACAACTTGGTGGAACACCATATATAACGTTAGCTCAAGTTTTAAGTGCTTCAAAAATCAAAGAAGAAGAGAATAATAGTTTTAGATCTAAATATATTGTTGAAGCAATAGTAAAAGATTATGAGTATTTATTGGATCTTTTTAAACAAATAGATGAGTCAGCAGATAGCAAAGGAGATACAACAACTTCAGCTTTTGCTCAAGACAATATTGCAAACTTAGAAAAAACATTATGGATGTTAGGAGCAATGCTTAGATAGTCTTTTTGATTAGGCATTTTATACTATAATAACTTTGTTCTCAATAATATTGGGAGCAAAGTTGCTTTTAAATAATCTTTTTTCATATATTTTAATACTTTTTTTTACTCAAATCATATTCTTATTAAACTTATGGTAAAATCTCACAAATAGATATAATAATATACAATCATAAGGCATATAATATGGCATATAAAACGACCACAAAATATATATTTGTAACAGGTGGGGTGTTAAGTTCTCTTGGTAAGGGGATAACTTCAGCTTCTATAGCTACACTTTTAAAACAATCAAGCTTCAATGTAAGTATGCTAAAAATAGATCCATACCTAAATGTTGATCCAGGGACTATGAGTCCACTAGAGCATGGAGAGGTTTTTGTAACAGCTGATGGTGGTGAAACAGATCTTGATATAGGACATTATGAGAGATTTATAAATACAACCCTAAAAAGAAGTAACAACTTTACTACAGGACAAGTTTACCAATCAGTTCTAAAAAGAGAGCGTGAAGGCGGATATCTTGGTAAGACTATACAAGTTATTCCTCATGTAGTAGATGAGATCAAAGATAGGATATTTGCTGCTGGTGCTGGACATGACTTTTTGATAGTAGAACTTGGTGGAACAGTTGGGGATATAGAAGGACTACCTTTTATGGAGGCAATTAGAGAGATAAGACATGAACTTGGAGCCAACCAAGTAATGTCTATACATGTTACTTTAATACCATATCTTTCAGCTGCTGGTGAGCTAAAAACTAAACCAACTCAACACTCAGTCCAAGAGCTTAGAAGAATAGGTGTAACTCCACATATGCTTGTATGTAGAACAGAGAAAAAGCTACCAAAAGATCTTAAAAGAAAACTAGCTATGAGTTGTGATGTACCAGAAGATTCTGTTATAGAAGCAGGAGATGCACAAAGTATCTATCAAATCCCAATCAACTTTCTAAAAGAAGATATCCTAACACCAATAGCAAGACATTTTGGATATGAAAAGCTGGTACCAAATATGGATGAGTGGGACAATCTAGTAAAACAAATCATTGCTCCAAAACATGAGATCAATGTAGCTTTTGTAGGTAAATATCTAGATCTTAAAGAGTCATACAAATCTCTAACAGAAGCTTTAGTTCACGCTGGAGCTCATCTTGATACAAGAGTTACTATAAATTGGTGTGACTCTGAAGATATAGAAGAGCAAGGTGCCAATGAACTAATCCAAAACTCTGATTGTATTTTGGTTGCTGGAGGTTTTGGAAGTAGAGGAGTAGAGGGTAAAATAGAGGCTATTAAATATGCAAGAGAGAACAATATCCCATTTTTGGGTATTTGTTTGGGTATGCAACTAGCTATTATAGAGTTTGGAAGAAATGTCCTAGGGCTACAAAATGCAAACTCTGTAGAGTTTGACAAAGAGACAAAAGAGCCTATGATATTTTTGATAGATGAGTTTTTAGATCAAAGTGGAAATAAACAACTTCGTACTATGACCTCTCCTATGGGTGGTACTATGAGACTTGGAGAGTATCCATTCAATCCAAAAAAAGGCTCAAAACTTCAACTTGCTTATGGTAATGAAAAAACATACAATGAAAGACATAGGCATAGATATGAAGCAAATCCAAAGTACAAAAAAGATTTAGAACAAGCAGGTATGATAATAAGTGGTGAATCAAATGGACTTATAGAAGCAGTTGAACTAAAAGATCATCCTTGGTTTGTAGGAGTTCAGTTTCATCCAGAATTTACATCAAGACTTCAAGCTCCAAATCCAATAATTTTAGAGTTTATAAAACAAAGTAAAAAGTAGATGTTACTAAATAAAGAGATACTATATCAAATACTTTCAAGTAGAGTTGTCAATGATTCATACAACTCACTAAAGGCTTTGCCATCACCAACACTATTTAAAGATATCCAAAAAGCTGCTCTTAGAGTAGTAAAGGCTATAGACAATAGTGAAAAAATAGCTGTAGTTGGTGATTATGATGTAGATGGTATAGTCTCAACTGCTATAATGGTAGAGTTTTTTGAACTTTTGGGCTATAATATAGAGTATATTATTCCAAATAGATTTGAACATGGTTATGGACTAAGTCCTAAAATCATAGACTCTTTAAGCAAAGATACAAAAGTTGTTATAACAGTTGATAATGGTATAAGTGCCAATGAAGCGGCCAATATGTGCTATGAAAGAGGTATTGATTTGATTATAACAGATCATCATACACCCCCAGCTACGTTGCCAAAAGCTTATGCTATAGTCAATCCCAAACAAAATGATTGTAACTTTCCCTACCAAAACATATGTGGGGCACAAGTTGCTTGGTATTTATGTGCAGCTATAAAAGCAGAGCTAAAAATAGATATCAATATGGCATCTTTTCTTGATATACTCTCTTTGGCTATTATTGCTGATATTATGCCTATGAGAGAGCTAAATTTTGCTATGACTAAAAGAGGATTAGAGTATATATCAAGCTCTAAAAGAGTTGCTTTACAAGAGTTTTTATCTATGTGCAATAAATCAAAAATCAATAGTGAAGATATTGGATTTTTACTTGCCCCCCTACTAAATAGTGCAGGAAGACTTGATGATCCGCATGTTTCTTTGAGATTTTTACTTAGTAAAAATAGATTTGAAGCAAATAAATATTTAAATGATCTAGTAGAACTAAACAATCAAAGAAAAGAGTTACAACTTCTTATTTATCAAGAAGCACTTGATTTGGTTAATATTAATGATAATGTAATAGTTGTTTATAAAGCAGATTGGAATGAGGGTATTTTAGGGATTGTTGCATCAAAACTTAGTGATAAGTTTAAAAAACCAGCTTTTGTTTTAACAAAAAAAGATGATATTATCAAAGGGAGTGCTAGAAGTAGTGGAGAGATTGATTTATATAAGCTTCTTACTTTAAGTAAAGATACTCTTCTTAACTATGGTGGACACAAAAGTGCTGCTGGAGTTGCTCTTGATGTAGATAGTTTAGATAAGTTTAAAAGTAGCTTAAATAATAACTTCAATCATCTAGATATAGAAGAAAATAGTACCAAAAACTATATAGGAGAGATGCTTTTAAGTGAGATAGATTTTGAACTTTTTGATATAATAGAGCAGTTTGAACCTTATGGTTTGGACAATGAAAAACCACATTTTTTATTTAAAAATATACAAATTCAAAAAGTTATAGGTATAGGTAAAAATAAAGAGCATACAAAATTTTTAATCCACAATGAATCAAACGAAACATTAGAAGCCTTACTTTTTGGTGAAGAGGCTAGAAATTATTGTGAACTAAATAGTTGTAGTTTTGTAGCAAGTTTAGGGATCAATGAGTTTAGGGGGAATGTTTCCCTAAACCTACATATTAAAGAGATTTTGGATTAATTAGTAGAGTTTTTCTTTCTAAAAAGATGAAATTTCTCTTTTTCTAAAAGTTCTTCTACATATGAACTCTCAGCTATCTTAGTATTTTCCCAAATCCCAGAAGGAAGTCTTACTTGAAGTTTATTTTTACTTCTTAGTTTGATAATCTTTTTAATAGAAAGTACCTTAGATACAGGACTAAAATCTACATCACTTAGATCAATATCCTCTTTAAAATAAAGAGTTTGCTTTTTAAAGTTACCCCAACCTGGAATACCATCTTCGGTATATGGGACTTCATATCCATTTTTAAAACTAATCATTAGCTTATAGTGACTATCTTCAAAAATTTGAGCAATCTCTCCCGCACCAAATACAAGCCCATAAACTTTATCTCCAACTTTTGCATTATCAAAATATGCCATATTTTCTCCTCATAATCAATACAGATGAAGTATAACATATTTTACCAAAAATTGTATGATTTAATTACAATTAAAACTAATACTTGATATAATCAAGTTAAATTTAGCAAAAAGAAAAAATATGATTTTACTAATAGATAATTATGATAGTTTTACATATAATATTGTTCAATATCTTTTAGAACTAGGAGCAGATCTAAAAGTTATAAGAAATGATGAGTTAAGTGTAGAAGAGATAAAAGCACTTAATCCACAAAAGCTTATTATCTCTCCAGGACCAGCTACTCCAAATGAAGCAGGAGTTTGTCTAGATGTTATCAAAGAGTTTAGCTCTAAGATACCTATTCTTGGTGTTTGTTTAGGACATCAAGCTATAGGACAAGCTTTTGGAGCAGATATTATTAAAGCACCAAATATGATGCATGGTAAAACTTCTAAAATAGAAGTTAGTAAGCCTAGTTGTTTATTTGATGGTTTACCAAAGGAGTTTACTCAAACTAGATATCACTCTTTGATTGTAGATAAAACAAATCTACCTAATACTATAGAACCACTTGCATATAGCAAAGATGATGGTGAACTTATGGCACTAAAAATCAAAGATCTTGATGTATATGGTGTACAATTTCATCCAGAATCTGTTATGAGTGAGTATGGCAAAGAGATTTTACAAAACTTTTTAGATCTATGAAACTATCCAAAACACTATTTGAGCCACTTTTAGTTTTTGCTTTTGTAGTGTTTGTTCTTTTATTGTTAAATAGCTCTTCACAGCTAAGCTTTAGTTATAAAGAATCTTTATTAATACTAAATCCAAAAGGGAATTTTTTGTCCTTTTTTATAGGACAATGGATAGATTTATTTGGAAACAACTCTATAGTAGCTAGGCTACCTTTTATATTTTTTTACTCTTTAAGTTGTTTATTTATCTATCTTTTGATGGAAAACTATTTTACTAAAGAGATTGATAGAGTAATAACAGTACTAATATTTGCACTTTTACCTGGGCTAAATAGTGCAGCACTTATTATAAATGAATCTATCATTGTTACTTTTTTAGTTTTGTTCTATCTATATCTATATAAAATCACCAAAAAACAAAATATTCCTCTTTTGCTACTCTTTTTATTTATAGATAACTCCTTTGCTATCTTTTATTTAGCACTTTTTTTCTACTCATTATATAAAAAAGACAATATCTTATTATTTGTATCTTTGGCACTTTTTGGATTTTCTATGAGTATATTTGGATTTGATACAGGGGGTAAACCAAAAGGCTATTTTATAAATACACTTGCTATTTATGCCTCTATTTTTTCACCACTTCTTTTTATGTATTTTACTTATGCTATGTATAAAATCTCTTTTAAAGGCAAAAAGTCACTATATTGGTTTGTAAGTATTACTGCTTTTGGTTTTTCTTTACTGCTTTCTTTTAGACAAAAACCAGATATTGCTGATTTTGCTCCTTTTGTTGTTATAGCTATTCCTATGATGGTAAAACTTTTTATGCACTCATATAGAGTAAGATTAAGACAATATAGAACAAAACATAAAATAGCGGTAAATATTGTTTTAACTATATTGATTATCAACTTTTTAGCACTACATATAAATAAGCCATTTTATTTACTTTTAGAAAACCCTACTAAACACTTTGCTTATGATTACCACTTTACAAAAGAGATAGCACAAAAGTTAAAATCCAAAAATATAGATTTTATCTATTGTGAAGATGAAAAGCTACAAACAAAACTAAAACTATATGGTATTCATAAAGGCAATCAATACTATATAACTACAAAAAATCCTATTTCTTATGATGATAAGATAGAGATATATCTATATGACAAAGTAATATTAAGACTTTTTGTTACCAAACTAAACAGTTAAAACATCATTTTAGAAACATATTGTTACTTTTAGTTCTTTTTATAGCTAGAGTGATAAAATTACAATTATAGAAATAAAAAGGGAGATCATAATGGCACAAAGAGCAATTCGTGAATATGATGGAAAATCTTTGTTTTCAAAACAATGGGAAAACTACTTTAGTGGATTTCATTATAGTTTCAAATCTGTATTAGTTACAAATGGTGCGGAGTTATTAAACAAATCAAAAGAGCATGGCTTTGAATGGCTAAAACAAGATGCTTTAGTAGCAAAACCAGATATGTTATTTGGTAAAAGAGGAAAAAATGATCTAGTTTTATTTAAAGATCAAAAAGCAGGTGACGTAAGTTTAAATAAAGCTGCATCATGGATAGATGAAAAAATATCAAAAACAACAACACTTTTAAGTGGACAACACGGTACTTTGACACATTTTGTAGTTGAGCCATTTACTCCACATACGCAAGAACAAGAATACTATATCTGTGCTACAACAGTTGGTGAGGATGATGTACTATATATGAGTGCTGAAGGTGGTATGGAAGTAGAAGAAAATTGGGATAAAGTTGTAGAGGTGAAAATACCTATAGATATGAATGATGCAAATATGGAGCATACTATAACTGCAAATGTTCCAAAAGATATAGCAGCAAAAGATAGAGCTAGATTTACCTCTTTTGCAATACAATTTTTCAAATTTTATAGAGATTTAAACTTTGCTTATTTAGAGATAAATCCAATAGTTATGATAGATGATAGAATGGAGATCTTAGATCTTGTTGCAAGATTAGATGATACTGCTGGATATCTTATGAGAGATACTTGGGGTGATGTAGAATACCCTACAGCTTTTGGTATGGAAGAGCTTAGCCCAGAAGAAAAAGCAATAGCTGAAGCTGATAGCAAATCAGGAGCTTCACTTAAACTAACAGTACTAAATCCTATGGGAAGAATCTGGACTATGGTTGCTGGTGGAGGAGCTTCTGTTGTATATGCTGATACTATAGCAGATCTATCAGGCAATGTAGCTGATCTTGCAAACTATGGTGAGTATAGTGGAGGACCAACTACAGGTGAGACTAAATTTTACGCTGATACAGTATTAGATCTTATGACTAGAAATAAAGATCCAAAAGGTAGAGATAAGATTTTGATTATTGGTGGAGCTATTGCAAACTTTACAGATGTTGCAAAGACATTTACAGGGATTATCCAATCATTTGAAACTTATGCTGATAAGATGAAAGAAGTAGGTACAAGGATCTATGTAAGAAGAGGTGGACCAAACTATGAAAAAGGTCTAAAAGATATCAAAGAAGCAGCTGATAGACTGGGGCTTTATATAGAAGTATATGGACCAGAAACACATGTAACTGATATAGTTAGAATGGCATTAGAGAAATAAGGAGAAGATGATGAGTGCTTTATTTACAAAACAAACACAATCGATTTTTTGGAACAACAACAAAAGTGCAATCCAAAGAATGCTTGATTATGATTATGTTATTAAAAGAGAAAAACCTTCAGTTGCTGCTATAGTTGCTCCAACAGCTGATAGTAAGTTTGATAAGTTTTTTTATGGACCAGATGAGATTATGATCCCATTATTCAAAAACACAGCTGAAGCTGCAAAAGCATTTCCTAATGCTGATGTTTTACTAAACTTTGCATCTTTTAGAACAGCATATGATGTAACTATGGAAGCAATAGATTTAAAACAGTTTAAAACTATTATGGTTACAGCTGAGGGTATCCCAGAAAGACTTGCAAGAAAGATGAATGCAACAGCTAGAAGCTTAGGCGTTACAGTTATAGGACCTGCAACTGTTGGTGGAATAGCTCCGGGGGCATTTAAAATAGCAAATGTTGGTGGAACTATAGAAAACATTATCAATTCTAAGCTTCATAGAGCAGGATCTTGTGGATTAGTTACAAGATCAGGTGGACTTTTTAATGAGCTATCAAATATCATCTCTATCAATGCTGACGGTATAGCTGAGGGTGTTGCTATTGGTGGAGATAGATTTGTTGGATCTGTTTTTATAGACAATCTTCTTAGAATGGAGCAAAACCCACAAGTAAAATATATGGTTTTATTAGGTGAAGTTGGTGGAACAGAAGAGTATAAAGTTATAGAAGCAATTAAATCAGGTAAGATCAAAAAACCAATTATTGCATGGTGTATAGGTACTATTGCAGAGCATTTTAGTAGTGGAGTACAGTTTGGTCATGCAGGAGCTAGTGCAAACGCTGAAGCTGAAACAGCAGTATCCAAAAACAAAGCAATGGCAGAAGCAGGTATTTATGTACCAGCATCATTTAACGAACTTCCAAATAAAATAAATGAAGTATATAACAAACTAAGAAATGAGGGTGTTATAGATGAGATAGTAGAACCAGAGCTTAGAACTATACCAACATCAAGAAGAAGTAAAAACTTTATTTGTACTATAAGTGATGATAGAGGTGATGAGGCTACTTATGCAGGATATCCAATCTCTAGTGTTGCTACACCAGATACTGGTATGGGTATAGGTGATGTTATATCACTACTTTGGTTTAAAAAGAGATATCCAAAATGGGCTACAGATTTTATAGAAACAGTTATCAAAACAGTAGCTGATCATGGACCAGCAGTAAGTGGAGCACACAATGCAAAAGTTACAGCTCGTGCAGGAAAAAGTGTTGTTGAATCTTTAGTAACGGGGCTTTTAACTATAGGACCTAGATTTGGTGGTGCTATAGATGGTGCAGCACAATACTTTAAATATGCAGATGATAACAAACTATCACCAGCAGAGTTTTTGGAGTATATGAAAAAAGAGGGTGTTCCAATCCCTGGTATTGGTCATAGAATCAAATCACTAAGAAACCCAGACTTAAGAGTAAGTGGACTAAAAAAATATGCTAGTGAGTATTTTCCAGCAACACCTTTGCTTGATTATGCACTTGAAGTTGAGCAATTAACTACATCAAAAAAAGATAATCTTATCTTAAATGTTGATGGAACTATAGGTATTTTGATGGTTGATATGTGGAGAGCTTTAGAGTATAGTGAAGAAGAGATAAACGAATTTATAGCAAGTGGTACACTAAATGCTTTCTTTATAGCAGGAAGAACAATAGGATTTATTGGTCATGTCTTAGATGAAAAAAGACTTGCAATGCCTATGTATAGACATCCATTTGATGATATCTTATATGATGTTCAAATGGCAGATGAGATTTAATAACTCTTAATATTACTTATATTATAATCCTCTAAAGCTAAGGCTTTGGAGGATATATGAAAAAATCTATTACTTTAGTAGAGATTATCTTTATACTTGTAGTTGTCTCTATATTATATAGTATCTCTATACCCAAAAAACAAGATAGTAAACTCTTTGATGCTACAAACTATATAGTTACATATTTAAATTATACTAGATATTTAGCTTTAATTGATAATAAATTTGATTTAGATGATAGCTTATGGCATAAAAAATGGTGGAGGCTGAGGTTTGAAAACTGTATCAAATCAAAAGGTGGGGTGTACTTTATAGTTACAAGTGATGATAATACTACAGGACAAGCCAAAAAATCCCATAGTGCAAAAGATCCACTTACAAATAGATACCTTTATTCTAGATATTATTGTGATGCAAAAGAAGATGAATCAAAATATGTACTATTAACTCAAGAATTTGATATAGTAAAAGTAGAGCTTACATGTAATGCAACTGATTCTATAGGACAAATTATTTACAACGATAAAGGTGAAGTTTTTTCTAAAGTAGCAAATACCATAGATGAGACATATGCTAAATATGAGATTAGACAAAAGTGCTATATCTATTTATATGATAAAAACAATAACAAATCTACTATTATTATAGAACCTAAAACAGGATATGCATATGTTAATAGTCAATAGTATTAGGAAGTGGGATTTCAATCCCACCCATTGAAAAAGTATAAAGGATAAAGGAGTATCATTTAAGAAAAGGTGACATTAAAATGTCACTTCCTAATATTATATGGATTGTATTGTAGGAAGTGAGGTTTCAATCCCACCCATTGAAAAAGTATAAAGGATAAAGGAGTATCATTTAAGAAAAGGTGACATTAAAATGTCACTTCCTAATACTATATGGATTGTATTGTAGGAAGTGAGGATTCATTCTCACCCATTGAAAAAGTATAAAGGATAAAGGAGTATCATTTAAGAAAAGGTGACATTAAAATGTCACTTCCTAATATTATATGGATTGTATTGTAGGAAGTGAGGATTCATCCTCACCCACATCTGATACGCACCATTAACTATTAACTAACTACAACTTAGCAATTACAATTTACTACTTACTAATCACTAATCACCAATCACCAATAACAAATCACTGTTTTTTTGTAAAAAAAGCACCAAAAAAGAGTAAAAAGGCTAAATTCTTTGAAATTTAAGGTAAATTTAAGCGTAAAGCCCTTGACAAAGTAAAAAAATTCTATTATAATTCCCGTCCACAAACACAGAAGGGTTTTAACTTCTAGAGTTTGAGAGT
>Ga0265295_1001529_pt1 | contig 40522 bp, 26 predicted proteins | sample Munlansysbiofilm_FD_192503 | JGI IMG/M metagenome (GOLD analysis project Ga0265295, IMG submission 192503) | Leachate microbial communities from a municipal landfill in Southern Ontario, Canada - Methane capture system biofilm | ecosystem: Engineered > Solid waste > Landfill > Unclassified ... | reverse complement strand
GGGAGTGGGGAGTGGGGAGTGGGGAGTGGGGAGTTGGGAGTGGGGAGTGCAGTAGAGAGAAAAGGGAAGAGGTAACACTTTGACAAGTGCATCGAAACCCTAACCCAGCCGAAAGCGATTTCACGCAATGGCCTGTCGAAGTGAGTACAGCGAGTAAACATGACAAAGTAAAAAGGACATTGCAAATCCGAGCAAAAGGATTAGTAAAAAGACACTCGGATTGCAGATTCGAAGCGAGCGGTGCGGATGGAACTCGGAACTCGGAACTCGGAACTCGGAACTCGGAACTCGGAACTCGGAACTCGGAACTCGGAACTCGGAACTCGGAACTCGGAACTCGGAACAAACTACCATTTTATTTCGTCACTATAATGACTTGCCTATCAGATATTTATCATACTCATCTTTAAAGTGATAATATCCGTCTATAACATATCCATTTCGATAACTGCCTTCTTCGTCAATTTCAAGTATTTTTGCATAAAATGGATAAAAAGTGTTAATCCACTTTCGAAAAGCAAGTCCTTCTTCTTCGTTTTTAAAAGGCAAATAATCGAGGATATTTCCTTCATAATTAATTTGATTATCATAGCATGTATCATTATAAGCGATAAATAGCTTACAATCTTGGGGTGTCCACCATCTTATAAATTTTGCAGCAAAATCGGATACTCTCAAACACCCTACACTATTTGCAGTACCAAGCATTCCTCTGGCTACATCGCTAAGAGCGACTTCGTGTATTCCGTTGTTTTTCATAGCTTTAGGATAATCGGGATGTGGTACTAAAAGCATAAAGTTTGAAAGTTCTACTTTATTACGATACATCACAATCCGGTTATGCCCGCCACCAAGTTCCTCATCTCGTTGTTTATCTAATTGATTGTAAAAGCGGCCATATTCCCAGTGTTTAGAGCTAATAGTATTAAGACCAGCATAATAATTCCTGTATCTTCCAATAGGCAAATCTGTGTAATAATATTCCGAAATAAGTTCTGCCTCATTTGTACGATGCCCAATATTTAAACGTTTTGCCGATGTTGCGAACTTTCCAATCATAACTAAAGTATCTTCGCAAGCCTCACACAAAACGACATACTGTCCAGCAGAAAACAGCGAACTCCAATAAAAAGAATAATCACGTGAAATCGGCAACATTTTATAACTCCAGACTTTCAAAAGAAAATTCTTAAATATACTTGCAGATTCTGCACTCATAACAGTATCTATTTCTAATAACACCGAGTCATAAGCTTTGGTGCCATATTTTAAGGAATCAAGTCGTCTTAAAATATTAATTGGTGTGCTATTAAACTCCAGCAAGTTTTTAATATGAGGATAAATTTCTTGTAGCGGATTTGAATTTCCATTCCTATCAATAACATTAAAATCTCCAACCAAATACCTATTTCTGTAATTATGGTCAAAAGGCAGCGAGTCGTTGAATAAATCAGCATAATCAAAACCAATGTTTTTACCTGGTTCCCATAATGCAGAATCTTTAATTAGAGGTAAATAGCAAGGATTTATCAAATAATATGACCACAATTCTTCCAAACTTAAGCTTGCAATTGGTTTAGGCTTATATTCGGGGGGAGGTTGATAAAAACTTGTATCATAATTATGATAAATTGTATCATAACAACAAAACACGTTGTTTTTCAAGGGCGAAATAGAGTGAGAATATGAAAAATAGATAGCAGCAATCCCGAAAAAACACAAAAAAATTAGCCACCTATAAAACAGACTTTTTTTCATACTTCAGAATTTATTACGAACAGATTTTGAGCGTATTGAGACAATCTTTGGCTAATTATCATAAATCAAAGCAATGATTTTACTAAACAAAAGTAATAATTTTTCATATATTTATCAAAAATAAAAAAAAGCTTAACCGTAAAACAATGCATTGGCGAAGCTAAATGTCAAAGTGAACAAAAAAATCAAACAAAAAGCGATATAGTGCGATGCAGCCTGTCGAAGTGTGAAGAGTTTCACGCAAATTCAGCAGATTTCGCAGATGAACGCAGAAAAAAAGTAATCAGTATTCAGTATTCAGTAGTCGATTCCGATGGATTTAAGTGAATTGGAAGAGATGTGTTTATTATAAAACATTTAAACAAATGATAAATAAAAAAAACTTAAAACGCAAAAAAAAGTTACACATAAGAAAAAGTGATGAGTGATGACTTGTCAAAGTGAGTTTTTATCGAAGTGGACACAAAGAGAAAACCACAAAGAACACGAGGAACAGTTCACTGTTCACTATTATCTGAATAATACATGTACTCTGAACAACTCTAAATTTTTGCAGATCTAATAAATAAACAAGGAATATGATTCATTTTGTACAAATCCGATGTGAACAGAGAACAGAGAACAGAGAACAGAGAACCGTGAACCGTGAACCGTGAACCGTGAACAGAAAACACTTTAACCGTTTTTTCCACCAACTACAATTACAATTTCACCTTTAATAGTTTTTGTACTAAAATGAGCATGTAATTCTTGTAGTGTTCCTCGGACGTTTTCTTCGTATAATTTTGAAATTTCTCTTGAAACTGATGCTTTTCTATCTTTACCAAAGTATTCGATAAACAATTCCAGAGACTTCAATAATCTGTATGGCGATTCATAAAATATCATTGTTCGCTCCTCATCAATTAATGCTTGAACTTTTTTATTTCGGCCTTTTTTGTGAGGTATAAATCCCTCAAAACAAAATCTGTCGGATGGTAATCCCGAAACGGCTAAAGCTGGAACAAATGCTGTTGCTCCTGGCAAACATTCAATCTCTACTCCCATTTCGATACAAGTTTTTACCAATAAAAACCCGGGATCAGATATTGATGGTGTTCCAGCATCAGATATTAAAGCATAAGATTCTCCGTTTTTAATTTTATCTGCAATATGTTCGACAGCTTTATGTTCATTAAATTTATGATGGCTATACATCTTGGTTTCTATTTCAAAATGCTTGAGTAAAAAACCAGAAGTTCGTGTATCTTCGGCAAGAATATAATCAACTTCTTTCAAAATTCTGATAGCTCTCAAAGTCATATCTTCGAGATTACCGATTGGTGTTGGAACAAGATAAAGTTTACTCATATTCTTCGACAAAATTTAATAAAAGTTTAAAAAGTGCATCATAGCCTGTAAAAGTAAGTGTTTCTAATTTATCCTTTGGGTTATGATAATAAGTTTGACCTCCCATTGTATAAATAAAAATTGCAGGAATTCCAACAGCATGAAAAGGATAATGATCGCTATTCGCAGCTTCGCCACGTGCTTTTATGGTAGTGAAATATTCATTCTCAATATTTAATTGTTCTATTTTATCCCAAATTGCAGAATAATCAGGATTAGCACCATTTACGACAGTAATTCCATCGTCTCCTGTACCAACCAAATCAAGATTTATTACCATTTTAATTTTAGACAAGTCAAATAATGGGTTTAAAACATAGTTTATTGAGCCAAGCAATCCAGCCTCTTCTCCAGCAAACAGCATAAAAACGACAGAACGTTCTGGCTGATTTTCCATATAATATTCGGCGATATCTAACAACATTGCGGTTCCGCTTGCATTATCTTGAGCACCAGGAATATAGACCTTTTTACCCATACGTCCAAGATGATCATAATGAGCCGAAAATACAATAAATTCATCTGTATTTTTACCTTCTACATATCCAATTACATTTTTTGCTTCAAAGTTTTCAATGAATTTTGTTTTTACATTAAGTTTTAATTCTTTGGCATCTCGATTATATGCCTCTCGTTTAATTTTTACTACTGGAAAATCTTGCTGAAAAGTACGAACTGCCCACATTAGTTCATCAGGAATAAGCTCCACAATGCCTCCAAAAGCAGTATTTCTTAACATAATATTGATGTAGAATTTCTTTATTTCTATGTTTTCGGTCTCAGCATAATCGACAACCAACATTTTATTGCTAAAATCATTAGATTTTAACAATTTTTTAAATGCCGTTGTATCATTTAATAAAACAGAATCGGGAAGATAAAGCTGATAAGTTTGATTTATACTTGGAGTAGCAGGGCCAATCAGATAATCTACACCTGGTTCCAATTTTTGTTTATCTAATTTTACAGATAATTTATTTGGAAAAGTATTAACATTAAACTCAAATTTCTGGAAATAATTCTCACTAAAATATTTTAATTCAATATTTTGCATTTCGCCAGCAAGATAATCAGCAGCTTTTCCACAACCATCTTTAACATAACCTCTGCCATGATAATCGGGCGATGTAAGAATTTCTATTCTATCATAAGTTTTTTCCTTATTTTGAGCAGTACTTAAAACCGAAAAACTTAAAAATACAAAAAACAGTATGTTCAAACGTATCTTTAACAACATTTACAAATATTTTCTTTTAATTACATTAATAAAATTTGAAACAGTTTCTTGTGAATAGTCCCAATTATATTTCTCTTTAAGATAATTATTAGCCTCTTCGAAAGAATTTAAAGAGTTTAAATGAATAATATTTTCTTCAAACTCATCATTATTGCCATTAAACAACTCCCTAATGTACAAAAATCTGTCTCCAATTCCAATTGCAGCTTTGATATCAGAAATGGGTTTTTGACCGAATTTACTTGAAATATCATTTGTATTTGCCCCTGTTGAAAAACTTTCGTTAAGCGATGTTTTATGTTGACCAAGTTGTTCGCCAATGGTAACTACGGCAGTTTGTCCATTGTTTCCAAACAAATTTTGCTGAGCTGGTTCTGATTTTACAAGTTTTGGCTTAGCTGGTGTATCGTCAACTATTTTAACAGGAGCTTCTACAACTTCAAGTTCTTTTGGTTCATCCTCTATAGAGCTGCTATCAAGAAACTCAACGATATTTTCAGTTGTATCTGCGGCTATTGTTTTTTTCTGATTTTGTACTGTTGGTGCATCAATTTTCTGAATTTTATCAACAGGCTTTTCAGTTTCTTGCACAGATATATTCAAATCAGTTACTAAGGTGTATAAGCCTCTGAGTTCCTGCAAAATAATATCCTTTTCTATAAGACTCAAACCGTCTTTATCTATCTTCTGTAAAATATAATTTACATTTTTTATTTTTTCTTTTATAGTTAATAAGTTTTCCATGCAAAATAATTTTATAAATTTGTAATTAATATTTTTTACAAAATTAGAAAAATTATTTAGAATGTTTCTTGAACAATCGAGAAAAGGTGAACCGAAAAATGGCTGGATAGAAGTTATCGCTGGATCTATGTTCTCAGGTAAAACTGAAGAGCTTATCCGCAGGTTGCGTCGTGCAGAGTTTGCGAAGCAAAATGTTGAGATATTTAAGCCTGGAATAGATGTAAGATATAGCGAAGATGAAGTTGTTTCGCATAATTCGACATCAATACGCTCCACTCCTGTGCCATCGTCATCAAATATCTTATTATTAATAGGAGAAGTTGATGTTGTCGGCATAGACGAAGCTCAATTTTTTGATAGCGGGATAGTTGAAGTATGCGTAAAAATGGCAAATATGGGCATTAGAGTAATTGTTGCAGGTCTTGATATGGATTTTGCTGGTCGTCCTTTTGGTCCAATGCCAGCATTATTTGCAGTTGCCGAATATGTAACTAAAGTTCATGCAGTATGTATGCACTGTGGCGAATTAGCACAATTTAGCCATCGTAAATCAGCTGGCAAAAATATTGTTATGCTTGGAGAAAAAGATATTTACGAACCTTTGTGCCGCAGATGCTTTAACGTAGAAAATAAAGAATCTTAAGATTTAGTTTAAAATCAATAATGTTAAAATTTAAGTTAATAGATATCGCAAAAATACTTGACGGAAAGTTCTACGGAAATCCTGATAATGAATTTGATAAACTTTTAACTGACAGCCGCAAAATTGTTAAATATCACGAAAGCCTTTACATTGCCCTAAACGGCAAACAACACAACGGACATAATTTTATACCCGAACTATACGAAAAAGGAATACGCTCGTTTATTATCAGTAAAAAAATAAAAACAGAGAATTATCCGCAAGCATCGTTTTTGCTTGTTGGCAATTCGGTAAATGCACTACAATTACTGGCTGCTCTAAAACGCTCAAAATATCAAAAACCTTTACTTGCAATTACTGGCAGTAACGGTAAAACTGTTGTTAAAGAATGGCTCTCTCATATTTTATCGCCATACTATAATATTACTCGCAGTCCAAAAAGTTATAACTCGCAAATTGGTGTCCCGTTATCTTTATGGCTTATCAATAATTCTACTGATATTGCAATTGTCGAAGCTGGAATTTCGGAACCTAACGAAATGGAATGCTTAGAAAAAATTATAAAACCCAATGTAGGGGTATTCACTAATATTGGAGCTGCACATCAGGCAAATTTTTCTTCAGAAAACCATAAAATCACTGAGAAATTTAAGCTTTTTGCTAATTGCAACACCGTAATATGTAAATATGATTACAAAAATCATCTGAAAAATAAAAACACTAAGTGCATAACATGGTCAGATACCGAAAAAAATGCGAGTATTCTGATAAATAAAATTGAAAAACATCATTCGAACTCTAAAATTTTTATTGTTTTTAATAACGATAAATATGAAATAGAAATCCCTTTTACAGATGACGGCTCGATTGAAAACGCTATAACTTGTTTTGCATATATCACACATTTATTTCCAAAACCTGACAAGCAAATAATTAAAAGATTTTTGAGTTTGTCAGGTGTTGAAATGCGATTACAAACTATAGATGCAATAAATAATAGTATTCTAATAAATGACAGCTATAATAGCGACATAAATTCTTTGGAAATAGCTCTTGATTATCTAAATCAGAAAAAAGCTAATAAAACCTCAATTTTGATTTTGTCAGATATTTTGCAAAACTCAGATGATGAAAATAAATTCTACAAAAGTGTCAGTAAACTAATAGCCGAGAAAAACATCAATAAACTAATAGCTATTGGAGAAACGATTAGGAAATACAAATCATATTTTAGCCAAAACACAGACTTTTATCCAAGCACCGAAGATTTTTTAACAAATATTGTCCACTCTAATTTTGATAATTCTGCAATTTTATTAAAAGGGGCACGAAATTTTAAATTTGAAGATATTTCAAAGATATTACAATCAAAATCTCATGAATCGTATCTTGAAATTAATTTAAGTCTAATGCGTGAAAACCTGCTATATTTTCGCTCAATACTTGAGCCTCAAACAAAAATTATGGCAATGGTAAAAGCGTTCTCCTACGGAATTGGATATCGCGAAGTCTCTGCATTTTTGCAACACAACCGAATCGATTATCTAACAGTTGCATATACAGACGAAGGAGTCGAATTACGTAAAAGAGGAATTATTACACCCATAATGGTTATGAATCCTTCGGCTAAGGATTTTAAAACTATGATTGATTACGCATTAGAGCCAGAAATTTATTCTATTGGACTGCTCTCAGAACTTGAAAAAGAGTTAAAATCGAGTAAAACAAAAAACTTTCCTGTTCATATTAAAATTAATACTGGTATGAACAGATTGGGAATTAACGAAAATGAAGTTTCAGAATTTTGCAAAATTGTAAAAGAGTCTGGTAAAATAAATATCCTTAGCGTTTTCTCACACCTTGCAGGTAGCGATAGTAACAAATTCGACAATTTTACTCATAAACAAGCAGAATTATTTGTTGAAATTTGCGATAAAATTAGCTCAATAACTGGGCATAAACCTATTCGTCATATTTTAAATTCCGCAGGAATAATTCGTTTCCCACAATATCAATTTGAAATGGTACGCCTTGGAATTGGTTTATATGGTCTTTTAGAAAATATAACAGATAAAGCCGAACAAGTTTCGACTTTTAAATCAGTTATTTCACAAATACATAATGTAGAAGCGGGCGAAAGCATTAGTTATAATCGTTCAGGGAAAACTAACGCACAAATCAAAACAGCCACTATACCAGTTGGTTATGCAGACGGTATTGACAGACGACTTGGTAATGGAAACTGGTATTTTATGATTAATGGACAAAAAGCATACACAATAGGCGATATTTGTATGGATATGTGCATGGTCGAAATCACAAAAATAAATGCCAATGTTGGAGATGAAGTTATTGTTTTTGGGAATCAAAACAATATTTCTAAAATGGCAAAAATCTTAAACACAATTCCTTATGAAGTTATTTCTGGTATTTCTGAAAGGATAAAACGTGTTTATATTGAAGAATAAAAAAAAGTGAAGAAAAAAATGAAGAAAATTGCATCAAATATTTTATTGTTAATTCTCATAAGTGCAAACACGTTTGCTCTATCTCGAGACGCACAAGTATCGCTTCTTACGCAAGATGCTGGCGATGAATTGTATGCTTATTTTGGACATACAGCAATACGAATAAAGGACGACTCGCTACATATAGATAGAGTTTACAACTACGGAACATTTAACTTTAACACACCGAATTTCTATCTAAAGTTTATCCACGGCGACCTTGACTATTGTCTGTCAATTGACGATTTTGATTACTTTGTATATGTTTCTTCTGAGACAAAAAGAACAATTCATGAGCAAGTTTTAAATCTTACTTACGAAGAAAAAGTAAAAATGGCAAATTTACTTGAAACATGCTATACGACTTCGGCAAGATATTATCGCTATGATTTTCTAAAAAATAATTGTGCTACAAAAATACGTGATATCATAGAAGATGCTACGGACAACCGCATAAATTTTGACAAATCGGGCTTCTCTGGACAATATTTTAGGCAATTATTAAAACCTTTTATTTCAAAAAACTATTGGATAGATTTGGGAATTAACCTTGCTACTGGAATGGAAACCGACAAAGCTGCAAGCCCCTCCGACTATATGTTTTTGCCTGTTTATATTTACGATTTTTTTGAAGATTCTGAATTTGCTCAAAAAAGCTATGTCTTATTAGATGCAACTCCCGAAAAGGAAACAAAGTTTAACTTTTCATATCTAAGCCCGTGGATAATTGTATTATTATTAATTGCTTTTAGTTTTTTATCGAAAACACGCAAAATAGTTTTATACACAATTTCGATAATATTCACTTTATTAGGACTGCTTCTTTTTTTCCTTAATGTTTATTCGTTGCACCTTGCAATGGGAAGCAATTTGAATGTACTTTGGACTTTACCAGCATTTGTGCTGATTATTTGCCGAAAACGAAATTTTCATGATTATCTCAAACTTGCATATTTAATAATAATCATACTTTTTATTTCCTTACAAAGCATTCTCCCTCAAAATATTTCATTTACTTTTATCCCATGGATGCTACTAATAATCGTAATTATTTTGCTTGATATTAAGGTAATAAACAAAAGGATTTTTAGAAAAAAGAAAGTTTAACTTATTTTTTTTATCTGCTAATTATTAAACTTGGATTATACAGTAATGAGATTTTTCCCTTACTTCGACACTTCGGCGTTGCTCACTTCGGCAGGCTCAGGGCATCGCAGTGCTGGCAAGCTCAGCACAAGTCGGTCGAAATCTTAAAGTAATGCTAAAAAATAAAACAACCCAATCAATATTTTACCGTCCTTATAGCTTATATATATAAATAAACTTTTTTTATGAAAAACATTTTCACAATAATTTTAATGCTGATTTCATATTTTGTTATTGCTCAAGAACCACAAACCAAATCAGTTTTGTTTTTAGGAAATTCCTACACCCATTATAATGGCGGAGTGGAGCAAGCATTAAAGCAAATTGCGACATCAAAAGGTGATGCAATAGAAGTGCTTTCCAATTCACCTGGAGGATATACATTCTCAAATCATTGCACGAACTCAACAAGCTTAAACTACATTATAAGTAGAGAATGGGATTATGTTATTTTACAAGAGCAAAGTCAACTACCTTCTTTTCCTCCAGCACAAGTTGAGAATGAATCGTACCCTTACGCTGCAATACTATGCGATTCGATAAAAAGCAATAGCATTTGTACTACACCAGTATTTTTTATGACTTGGGGTAGAGAAAATGGAGATGCTGGAAATTGTGCTAGCTATCCTCCTCTTTGTACTTATGAAGGTATGCAGTGGCGTTTACGTCAGAGTTATGTAGAAATGGCAGAATTAAATGATGGAATAGTTTCACCTGTTGGAATGGTTTGGAAATCAATACGTGATAATCATCCTACAATAGATTTATACCAATCTGACGAAAGTCATCCTTCCAATAACGGAACATATCTTGCAGCCTGCACTTTTTACGCAACATTATTTAACAAAAGCCCCGAAGGAGCAGATTACCCAACAAGTATTACTCCCGAAAATGCAGCAATTTTACAAACTGCGGCTTGGGCAGTAGTAAACGATAGCCTCGACATTTGGCTGATAGATACAACTACACTAAGAGTTGACTTTCAACTTTTACAATTAACCAAAAACGTGAGTGCTTATTTTTATAATATTAGTGAAAATGCAGACTCATGCTACTGGGAATTTGGTGATGGTGAAAACCAATGGGAATATCCTCCATTTAACGTACTTAGCCATTCATACCCTGACGTAGGTGAATATAATATTTGCTTAACTGGATACAAAGATAATGGCTGTATTTCAAAAACAATTTGTAGAACAGAATATATTAGTGTTACTGGACTCGATAATTCTATTTCCGAAAACAGTAAAATTTACCCAAATCCTATAAAAGATGGTATAATTCGAATTAGTAATCATAAAGAACAAAATTACAGACTTTATTCTGCTGATGGCAAATTAATCAAACAATCAATAATTAAAAACAATGTAATTGATGTTTCGGGAGTTAATGCAGGAGTTTATGTTTTGATTGTAGGGGATAAAACTTATAAAGTTATAATTTAAACTTTTCTTACTTGAGAGTAAGTCCATCAATAAAATTGGAAACTTCTGTATTAAAGATTTCGGTTTTATCGACATTAACGACATGACCACAATTTTCTACAATAATTAGTTTAGAAAAACTTGTATGTTTTTTCATTAGTTGTTGAATTGAGGGTAAAAACATGTGGTCTTCTTCGCCCATAATATATAAAGTAGGAATAGGGAGTTCAATATTTCTAAAAAGCCTAAGTATAGGGTTTATGTCGGCAGTCATTTTATACCACTTAATAAATTCCTGTTGATATAATTTTTTTGCCTCACGAACAAAAAGGTTGCGAGATTCTTTATGGGTATCTTTCGGCATTATAATAAACGCAAAAAACTTATACAAAAACAAATAGGGAAATATTGACTTAAATATAAAGCCAATTCTCATTAATATCTGCGAACGGACATTAAGTTTCATAATTGCTCCGCCCATGATCATAGACTCAACACGTTCGGGATGGTCTTCGGCAATTTGTCTAATAACAATAGTACCGAGAGAAATACCAGCAAAATGAGATTTTTCTATCTTTTCATAATCCATTACTTCAAGAACATCAAGTGCTATATTATCTAATGTATATTTTTTTCGCATGCCATGCAAAACATTCGTTTTTGAGTTTCCATGTCCACGAAGGTCAATTAACAAAACATTATATTTTTTAGCGAATGATTTGATTTGCCGAAACCAAATACTCGAACTTCCTCCAGCCCCATGGATAAACGTAACCCAAGGCAAAGAGGTCGATTTAAAGTATTTAGTATAATTAATCATCATAGTTGTTTTGAACAAAAATAAACAATCAATAACAACTATCCAAATAAAAAATAAAAAATAACCGTAATTTTTAAAACCTGTTTTATAATATAGATAATAATTTTGCAGTTAGTCAAGGAATAAATATCTTTGAAACTAATCAAAAAGTTAAAACATTAAAATTTATACAATATGAAAAAAGTACTTATTGCAACCGAAAAACCTTTTGCTAAAGAAGCAGTTGATAGTATCAAAAATATCGCTCAAAAAGCAGGTTATGAAATTATTTTACTTGAAAACTACACCGAAAAATCGCAATTATTAAATGCTGTTGCAGATGTTGATGCAATGATTATTAGAAGTGACCAAGCTGACAAAGAAGTTCTTGATGCAGCAAAAAAACTAAAAATCGTTGTTAGAGCTGGTGCTGGATTTGACAATATTGACTTAGAGGCAGCAACAAAAAACAATATAGTAGCAATGAACACGCCAGGGCAAAACTCAAATGCAGTGGCAGAGCTTGCTTTTGGCATGATGTTATTTACAGCAAGAGGTGGATTTGACGGCAAAGCAGGTAGCGAACTAAGAGAAAAAACTCTCGGAATTCATGCCTATGGTAATGTTGGAAAATATGTTGCAGAAATTGCAAAAGGATTTAATATGAAAGTTTTTGCTTTCGACCCATTTGTTAAAGACAGCGATATTGAAGCTGACGGTGTTACAGCAGTAAAATCAGTTGAAGAACTTTATAAAAACTGCCAATATGTTTCACTACATATACCAGCAAACGATAAAACAAGGAATTCGATAAATAAAGATTTACTTTCGTTAATGCCAAAAGATGCAGTTTTAATTAATACCGCCAGAAAAGAAGTAATTCACGAAGCAGAACTACTTAGCTTAATGGAAGCAAGACCAGACTTTAAGTACTTATCTGATATTGCTCCAGATTGTGCAGAAACAATAGCAAACAAATATCCTGGAAAATTCTTCTTTACTCCCAAGAAAATGGGAGCTCAAACTGCCGAAGCTAATATTAATGCTGGTATCGCTGGAATTAACCAAATTATAAATTTCATCGAAAAAGGAGACGATACCTTTAAAGTAAACAAATAAAAATATCAATTAAAGATATTTTGTAAAAACACACTATCTTTAAAATGTGTTATATAAAGTAAAAAGCCGATTACTAATTAGTAGCCGGCTTTTTTTAAGAAAATAATAATAATGAGGAATGACGAACACTTCGATAAAAACTCAGTTCGACACTTCGGCGTTGCTCAGTGCTGGCAAGCTGCATCACAATGCATCGCAATAGGAGTAAGAACAAAATTTCGTACTGATAAAACTGGTGGTGTTGTACCAGCAGGCAAGCCTAAATTTTGAGGAAAAACTGGGTATGGGAAGGGATTATAAATTAAACAAATAGTAAATTATTTAAATTATATCTTTAGTTCGGTTTGCAGTTCTAAAGTTCATTTGTTTGAATGCGATGTACTGCATCGCAGACGAACAGATTAACATTTCACGATTATTTGTTTACGATTAAAAATTATTCGTGTACTGTAAACAACTTTAAATTTGTGTAAATTGAATGAAACACAATAAAAGACCACGGTATATGATTCTTTTTGTACAAATCCGCCGTGAACTGAAAACAGTTTTAAAACAACCAGTTCATTCCAATATAAACACCCATTTTACCGTCGGCAGCTTTAACAGGTAATCCAATATCTGCTGCAATAACAAAATTTTCGTTCATCGCTAAATGCAGTCCACAACCGTAAGTTAAATGAACAGTTTCTGTATTAGTAGCAAAATATTGTGCCTGAAATACATCGTTCGGAATATTTGATTTATCTATATCTATTTTTTGCACAACCATTCCGGCATCAAGAAAAGGATTTAATGCAGCATACCAATTTTGTTTTATAAAGCGGAATCTTACAAATTTGTATCTAAATTCAAGATTTGCAAAAGCGTTTCCTTTGCCAACTGTTCTATTTCTTATCATACCTCTCACCGATTTGCTTCCACCTAATCCATCAACAGTTGACGAAGGCATGTAAGAATAAATCATATATGGCAATAAATAAAACGGAGCGTCACCGTAAACAATCCCCTGATAACCAATGCGATATGCAAATGACAACTGTTTATCGACTATTGTAAAATATTGACGATGTGTTGCTGCTAATTTTCCAAATGTAAAATCTGAACTAAAACTATTAAACAACACCAACTCAGACCAAAGACCTTTCATTGGACAAGGCTCATTATCACGAGTGTCATAAACCAAACCAAGTTTAAGACTGTTGTGCATTGCTCCTGTAGCCTCTTCGGGTTTTATTATTCCCCATTCAATATAATTATCATACAAACTATTTACACTAGGAAGCATATCGGCAGAATCTTTACCCTGGTTTAATTTATCAATAGGCACAGCTCCAATCTGAATATCCATAAAATTATATCCAACTGCCCAATTAAGATTTTTTACTGGAGTTTTGCCCTGAAAATCGAGTTTAAACCGTAAAATATTTCTTTTATGCTTGTAAAACATTCTTGTTTTGTAATATAAAGATTCATCATCGCTAAAATCAGAATCATAAACCGCATCATATCCATTAAAACCATAAAAATCTAAAGCCTGATCGGGCAAATAAGATAAATCTGCCGTCAATCTAATTTTAGGAACTAAAAATTCAGAGTCATAAAAAACCCGATAAATACCAGAACCTTTGGTGTAACGGCTAACTTCTGCATAAAGTGAATGCATATATTTTGGAAAATTCGATCCATCACCATAATTATAGAAATTGGTTAGCACTCCATATTGGAAACCGAGGTCAGAATTGTACGACACAACTGGTAATAGACCAAAGTTCCACCCAGTTTTAACATTTTCTGCTTTTTCTGTTGTCTCTTGTGCTTGCATAGAAACAGAAAAAAACAACATAATCACTAAAACAATTTTTAAGTATTTCATGTTCCATTATTTTGATTAATTAAAACAAAAATAGGAATAAAGTTTGAAATATGATTAAATTAAGTGTCCAGATAAAAAATATTTTGCTCTGTTTACAAGTTTTAGTAATTTGCAGGATTATATTTAAAGTAAGATTTTGAGTAAATTCATAAAAATATTGGTGGTTTTTGCAGGATTTATTTTGTCAGTTTCTGCATCGGCACAGTTTTATAACGGGCATCAAATGAAGTTCGGTAAAAATCGTGTGCAATATGATGAATTTGACTGGTTTTACTTTAGATATCAAAAATTTGACACTTATTTTTATGCAGGGAGTAAAGATATTGCTCTCGAAATAGCTACAATTGCCAATAATTACCTAATAAAAACAGAAACATTTTTCGAGCATCAATTAAATCAAAGGATTGTTTTTGTGATATATCAAAACCTTTCGGATTTTAGGCAAAGTAATATTGGTTTAAATACGGGCGATGCTCAATATAATATTGGTGGCGTAACAAAAGTTGTTGACAATATTGCATTTATTTATGTGGAAGGAGATATTGCGAGCCTTGAACAACAGGTAAAAGCTGCTATTGCCAATATTATCCTTAACGAAATGCTTTATGGACTTGATCTAAAAAATAAAATTGCAAACAACACTCTAATAACAATGCCCGAGTGGTATATTAAAGGATTAATCGCTTACGTTTCTCAAGATTGGGACACTAAAATAGATGAGCAGACAAAAATGGGAATATTGTCGGGAGATTTTGATAATTTTAATCAACTCACAGGTAAAGATGCCGAAATTGCAGGAATGGCTATTTGGAATTATATTGCATCAACTTACAGTCCGCAAGTTATTCCAAATATTGTTTATCTAACACGAGTAACAAAAAATATGGAAAGTGGATTTTTGTATGTGTTGGGAAGCTCGCTCACAATGTTGCAAGCCAATTGGAATATGTACTACAAAATGCAATATGAGACCTTCGACCTTACAACTACAAAACCCGAGAGCAAAAACTTATTAAAACGCAATCGCCGAAACGTAGAATATTATCAATTACAGTTCTCCGAAAATGCTAACAAAATTGCATGGGTCGAAAACAAACTTGGTAAATACTGGATAAAAGTCAAAGATATCGAAAGCGGAAAAACAAAAACTGTTTTTAGACGTGAACATAAATTAGACCAGATAATAGATTATACTTATCCTGTATTACGTTGGCATCCCACAGGAAAATTGTTAGGTTTTGTAATTGAAAAAAATGGAGAAATTTATTATACTACTTATAATTTTGAAACCGAAGATATTAAAGAAATTCAAATGACTGCACTCGAAAAAATGAGCTCGTTTGATTATTCAAATGATGGATTAAGTTTAGTTCTGGCAGGCTTTAACAACGGACAATCTGATTTATTCATTTTTAATATCACAGCCAATACTCTTGTTAATATTACCCGGGATTATGCCGATGATTTTAGCCCGATTTTCATTAATAATTCGAAACAAATTATATTTAGCAGCCACAGAGATACTGAACAGTTAGGCGACCGAGATAATAATTTTCTTCCAACACAAAAGCATACGGACATTTTTGTTTACGACATTGCGTCAAAAAAAATCAGTCAAATAACAAACTCGAAACTATCCTCCGAGACTCAACCTGGATTTACAAACAATTCTTATATTTTTTTATCTGACGAGAACGGAATAAACAACTTGTATTCTGCAAATATAGACTCTGCGATAAGTTTTATTGATACTACCACTCATTACAGATTTTATCTAAACAAGTCTCAACTCACAAATTACTCATACAATATACGCGAACTCGGATTGACAAAGTTTTCGGATGCAAATACTTTTCTCTATAAAAATGAAATTAAGTTTGATTTTCTACATAATGAGACGCTTCCTTTACCCATTAGCAGTAGCTCTAAAACTATGTTCAAAACAAGCTATGAAAAAGCTACACAAAGAACAGTAAAGAAAGTAACAAAGCCAGAATTAGAAATTGATTCATTATCAAAATTGCCTGTTAATAAACGGGAGCAGCCAATAAACATCAACAATTATATTTTTGAGGCCGAATTACTTGACGATGTAGTAACTGAAGATAATGAATTTGAAGCTGACGGCAGAGCCAAAGAGCCGCGTACTGGTAAATATCAGACATCTTTTTACACGAATTATCTTGTTTCACAAATTGATTATGGATTTTTAAGCAATTCGTATCAAACATTTACGGGTTCGGCTTTTTATTTTAATCCTGGCTTTAATCTTATTTTTAAGCTTGGGACTTCTGATTTATTTGAAGACTACCGTATTACTGCGGGCTTTCGATTTGCAGGGAACTTCGACAGTAATGAGTATTTACTAAGTTTTGAAAATCTAAAAAAACGTTGGAATAAACAACTTATACTACATCGTCAAGCTCTAAATAATTTTAAAGGCTATTCGTATGTTAAAACATTTACTCACGAAGCATTTTATGTAATGAGGTATCCACTCTCTCAAGTAGATGCTTTTCAATTTACTGGTAATTTAAGACAAAACCACAATTCAATACTTTCTGTCGATTATCAAAGCCTCTTGGCACCAGAGCAATACGACTATTGGGCAAGTTTAAAAGCAGAATATATTTTTGATAATACAAAAGAAATATCAACCAACATTTTAAATGGTTTTAGAATGAAAGCTTTTGCTGAAGTATTTAAACAATTAGACAAGAAAGAAACAGATATGTTAGTAACAGGTGCTGACCTTAGATATTATAAGCCCATTCATAAGAATCTGATTTTTGCAGCACGTTTTGCCACAAGTGCCTCGTTTGGTAAAGCAAAGCTTATTTATTATCTTGGAGGTATCGACAATTGGATTAATCTTTCGGCAAAAAAACCAACATTTAATGATAATATTCGCATTGACCCGACAGTAAATTATGCTTATCAGGCAGTTGCCACAAATTTGCGAGGTTTCTCACAAAATATTCGAAATGGGACAAACTTTGCAGTATTTAACGCAGAGATTAGATGGCCAATTTTCTCATATATTTATAAAAGACCTATTAACAGCGATTTTATAAAACACTTTCAATTTATAGGCTTTTTTGATATTGGAAGTGCATGGACTGGATTAAGTCCTTTTGGCGGAAACAATGCTTACGAAAACGATTACTACGAGAATAATCCTGTTACAATTATTATCCATAATGATAATTTTCCTATTGTTTCAGGTTATGGCTTTGGCATGAGAACAAAACTATTTGGCTACTTTATTCGTGCAGATTGGGCATGGGGAATAGAAAACAATATTATTCAAGATCGAATGTTTTACTTGTCACTAAGTACGGATTTTTAAAATTCATAAAATCTTTAAGTGTAAAGCGATGAGTTGCAAGCGTACACGGAACACAAAACACGGTGGTTTTGAGACATTTTAAAAGAAGGCTGAGGGTTTTGGCGAGCCAAAACGGCTCGAAGTCTCCTTTTAAAACCCTCAACCACCTTTAATTTTAGTAAACGTCAGGTTTGTAATCGGTTTCGACAGATTGGAGTTATTTGAAAGGAAGTTTTTCTTTAAAGAATAAGAAAAACAGAAAACTTAACCGCAAAGCGATGAACGAAGCCGAAATTACTGTATTAAGTTCTAAAAAAATAAGCTTAAAAAAGACTAATTATTACTATTTTCTTTCAACTGTTTTTTTCTATCGTGCTCGTTAAGAAGGATTTTTCGCAAACGCATTGATTTTGGTGTAACTTCAATCATTTCGTCTTCGGCAATATATTCCATAGCTTCTTCTAATGAGAATTTAACAGGAGGCGAAATTGCAACTTTATCATCAGTTCCCGAAGCACGAACGTTAGTTAGCTTTTTGGTTTTAGTAATATTAATCCCAATGTCAGCCTGACGTGTATTTTCGCCAATTATCTGGCCGGCATAAATTTCTTCACCTGGAAAAACAAAAAACGTACCTCTGTCTTGCAGTTTATCAATAGAGTATGGAATTGCTGTTCCAGTTTCGATTGCAATAAGCGATCCATTTCTTTTAATCCCAAGATCACCTCGCCAAGCTTCAAAAGCTTTAAATCTATGAGCAATCACTGCCTCACCTTCGGTTGCTGTTAATAAGATGTTGCTAATTCCGATTAGACCTCTCGAAGGAATATAAAACTCAAGATTTGCTCTATCATTTTTAACTTCAATATTAAGGATTTCACCTTTTCGCTGTGTAACAAAATCTATTACTTTTCCTGAGAATTGGTCGGGAACTTGAACAGTAAGATACTCGATAGGTTCACACTTAACTCCGTCCACTTCTTTAACAATAACACGCGGTTGTCCTAACTGAAGCTCAAAACCTTCGCGTCTCATGGTTTCAACTAATATCGATAAATGCAAAATCCCTCTGCCATATACTACAAATTTATCAGCCGAGTTTGTTTCTTCGACTTTTAAGGCAAGGTTTTTCTCAATTTCTTTAAAAAGCCGTTCTCTTAATTGTCTTGATGTTACAAGTTTACCGTCTCTTCCAAAAAACGGCGAATCATTACTTGCAAAAAGCATACTCATTGTGGGTTCATCAACTTTAACAGGTTTTAAAGCTTCAGGAAACTCATAATCACAAACAGTATCTCCAATATCAAAAACATCTATGCCAAAAATTGCTACGATTTCACCAGCCTCAATACGTTTTTTTGTTTTCACTTTAGCAAGTCCTTCAAAGAGATAAAGTTCTTTGATAGTAGCTTTAGAAATTGTTCCGTCTCTTTTTGCCACCGAGACATTTGTACCAGCTTGAATTGACCCACGTGTTATTTTACCAACCGCTATTCTACCAGTATAAGACGAATAATCTAAGCTAGTAATTCTCATTTGCAAGTTTCCTTTTGGATATTCGTTTGGTTTTATCGTATCAAGAATAACATCAAGAAGGTAACTAACATCTATTGTTGGTTTATCAAAATCGGGTCCCATCCAAGCATGTTTTGCCGAGCCATAAACAGTTGGAAAATCTAACTGGTCTTCGGTAGCTTCAAGCGAAAACATCAAATCAAACACTTTTTCTTGAGTAAGTTCTGGATTACAATTCGGTTTATCAACTTTATTAATAACGACAATTGGCTTTAAATTAAGTTCTAATGCTTTTTGCAATACAAATCGGGTTTGAGGCATTGGTCCTTCAAAAGCATCAACTATAAGAAGAACACCATCAGCCATATTTAATACTCGCTCTACCTCACCACCAAAATCTGAGTGACCAGGAGTATCTATAATATTAATTTTTGTTTCTTTATATCTGACAGAAACATTTTTTGACAATATGGTAATCCCTCTTTCTCGTTCTAAATCATTACTGTCGAGAATAAGTTCTCCTGGATTTTGATTGTCTCTAAAAGTTTGAACCTGATGTAAAATTCTGTCAACCAAAGTGGTTTTTCCATGATCAACGTGTGCTATTATTGCAATATTTCGAATATCTTCCATTAAAATAATTAAGTCCGCAAAAGTAATAAAGTTTTGCGGACTTAATTATGTTTTTTATGTTTGACTAAAAATAAAAGTATAAAACTCAAGATAAGATAGAAATAATTTAGTTGATTAAAGTTTATTTCGTGTTTTTATGTACAAATGTGCCATTAACTCTTACAATGCCAATCATATCATTTTCAGGCTTTTCATTATTGAGGTTTATTGTACCACAAATAGCGTCTTCTCCAATGTATTCAATAGTAACGCCACCCTGTTTAGGCATTCCAGAAATCCAGTTAAACCAAACCGTACCATAGGCAGTATTTAGAGTAACGCGGCTCCATTTACCTGTTTCGTATTCGTGATATCCATAATATCCCGGTTCAAGCTTTTCGTCCTTTCTTGCATTAATTTCAATATTGATATCCATTTGCTCTTGTGTTCTTGCTCCAACAAGTTTCATTGGGTCGTAATTCGAAAGTTTTAGAGTAATGGTAGAATCATTAATCCATTTATAATCGGAATTTACAACATTAAATTCAGGAGTGCTATAAACCAAAGTATCAGACATTGAATGATAATAATCTTGCACACTTATTGCGATAGAATTTTCTACTCCGCAAATAACTTCTTTTTCTTCTTGGGTTTCGTTTTTTGAACTATTACACGCAAACAACACAAAAGTTAAAACTAAACCCAATAATAAATATTTCCTTTTCATAATATGAAATTTAATTAATACGATTTTTGTTGCAATATATTATATATTTTTCAAAAACTAACTATCTATTACAAATATTTTTATACGGGCAAAATCCACAATTGTCCAAATTTGATGTTTGAGTAAATTCAATATCTTTATTTAACATTTCTTCAAACACATCTTGCAAAGCAGATTTTAATTCATCTTTAAGCTCGGAATCAAAGATATTTATTGTTTTACGATTTATTTTAACACGATAATCGAAATTCCCGTCCAAATTATTAATATTTATTATACCAGGGCATATTGCGAGATTACTATCTTTTCCATACATTAAGACATATAATAATATCTGCGTAATCATTCCTTTATCATATTTTCGATCAGGTTCAAAAAGCTCACTAATGGATTTGCAATTAGTATTTGTTTTACCAGTTTTATAATCTAAAACACGATAGATTTCACCTTGTCTGTCAACTCGGTCAATATCTCCTTTAATATTAACAGTAAAATTAAAGGCTGGTAAATCAAGTTTAAAATCATTTTGCTCTTCTAATTCAATAATTGTGAGAGGCAAATTTTTCTTATCGTATCTTAGAGTTAGTTTTACATATTTTTTGATAATCTCAACAATTATTTTATTCTCAAATTCATCTATTTCAGTTTCCGATTTTAAGTCAAAAACCGTTCTAATAGCTGCTCGCATTTGAGTATTTATAAAAGCGTCATCAAAACCATCAAAATCCTTATCAATTAAGTCTTTACCAATAAATGGAGCATAAACATTTTGCATAATTTGATGAAAAAGACTTCCAAAAAATGCAGCATCTTCTTCTTCTTCGAGTTTATCGGGTTCTTTTATTTCCTCAATATAATGTAGATAATACTTGAATTTGCAATCTAAATATTTATTTATCGCTGTAGGACTAACTCCAGAGGTAAGATGCTCTCTAATTTTTTGAATTACTCTTTCGCTTTTTTGTCCAACATTTATTTTGCCAGAGTCTATTCCAATTTTATAAGCTCGACTAACAAACTTTATATCTTGTTTTAGTTCATATTTTATTTGTGAAATAAATCTGGATGCCTCCGATGCACCCTCTCCCGACTGAGAGCTATAAATAATTTTAATTTCTTTTGATCTCTGCAAAAGTCTGTAAAAATAATAAGCAAAAATACTGTCTTTAAATTCAATTGATGGTAGCTCGTGGAATTTGCGTAAATTATATGGAATCAAACTTTGACTTACAGATGTTTTAGGAAAAACGCCTTCATTTAACGACAACATTATCACTCTATCAAAATCTAAGGAACGAGTTTCAAGAAATCCAAGAATTTGCAATCCATTTAAAGGTTCTCCTTCAAAAGCTAAATTTAAGCTACGCATAAAATTATTTACAAGCTTTAAATAGATATTATTTGATTCAAATTGAATTTGCTCATCACTAATACAATCTTTTAAAGCTATTAGTCTTGCAAGAATACGGTTTAGAAACTCTGCCTCTAAAATAAAATCATCAGAAGACGATATTTTTGCTAAAACTTGAGAACAAATCTCTGGTAAATATGTTGCAAACAAAGCAAGGGTTTCGTTTTTTGGACAAAAAATTGACTTTAATATTTCGCTATCTTCAAATTCCTCTGCATCAACATATATCGTTTTTTCTTTTGTGATTTTATTTTTCAATTCGGCAGCTTTGCTCCCATCAATAAGCTTAATAAAGCTATGATTTAAAATTGCAAAAACATCTTTAAAATAAAATTTAGTACTGCTATCTTTAGTTCTATACCGTTGTTGCAACATCATCAAATGATTTACAAATGCGGCCGACATAGTATTTTTAACAGGAAACCCCATGGACACATTATATGACTCTATACTTTCTGGGATTGAATACATCAAAGGAATTAAAAGATTTTCGTCGCCAAGTACAATTGCCGTTTTTTGTAAGTCAAAGTCATCTTCTTTTTGCCATTTGTCGAGAATTTCGGGAATAAGTTTTACCTGACTTATTGGAGAAGGAGCCATTATTACTTCAATATCTTTAAGAATAGTATTGATATAATCAACAATTCCTATATCCGAATATGGTGGATATTTACGTATATTTTCTCGAATAAACCTGCCAGCTTCTTGATATTTATCTTTAAGATAATATTGGTCTGCATCCCAGAAAAATCGTGTATTTGAGCTTGATTTTATTACATTAAGTAATTGTTTCTCACATTTATTTAAAGCATTAAATCCGACAACAACACAATCGGGCGATGTGAAATTTATTGTAGAAATCGACTCTGCAACATCTTTGTAAATCATGCCTTGATAGGCGATATTATCCTTGCGTAATTCTTGTTTAAAATCTGAGTAAATGTTAAACATTGCTCGCCACAATTCCAAAAAACTCTGTTTATGTGTGCTAATTTTCGCTTGATTTACATTATACCAGAATTTTTTAATGATTTCGATAGCCTCTTCCTCGTAACCGTCAAATTTTTGATCTATTTCTTTAATGTCAACAATAGTGTCAAACATTTTTTGAGCATCAACAAGATATTTATCAATATCATCAAAATCATTTAATATTATTTCGCCCCAATAATAAAAATCGTCGAAACTTTCCTTAGAACCAGTATGCTTAATAAAAGCTTTATACAATTTATATATCAGCGTAATATCTTCGGCCTCAACAAGTTCGGAATTATCATAAAAAATATCTTGTATCGGAGTTATTTTCGGAAGCCAAATTGTTTTATCGGTAAGCTGGGTTAAATATTTTCGTAAAAACAAGCCTGTTCTACGATTTGGGACAATTATTTCAAGTTCTCTTGTATTTGGAAATTCTTTTAAAATATGTTCGGCAACTTCTGTCAGAAAACTTTTCATATCATATATTTTTATTGATAAAAACTCGCTAAAGCAATTGCAGTGATAGCTTCAGCAATAACTGGCACTCTTAAAGCATAACAAGCATCATGTCGCCCTTTAATCTTCAACTCGCCCATTTGATTAGTTTTAAAATTATATGTGGTCTGTGCTTTGCTAATGCTTGACGACGGTTTAAAATACAATCTAAAATAAATTGTATTTCCATTTGAAATTCCACCATTTATTCCGCCTGAATTATTTGTTGCAGTAGTTCCATTTTTATCAATAAAAACATCATTAAACTCTGAACCTTTCGATTTTGCAGCGTTTAATCCTTCGCCAAACTCAATTGCTTTAAGTCCAGGTATTGCAAAAGCAAGATGAGAAATTACAGATTCGACCGAGTCAAAAAATGGTTCTCCATAACCAGCTTTTACATTTGTAGCCTCGCATTCGATAATTCCACCAATAGAATCGCCTTGTTCTATTGCAATTTTTACAGCTTTTTCGATTTCCTTATTTCCTCCAGCTTCGATAAGTTTTGCTTGGATTTTAATATTTTGCAATATCTTTTTTGCAATCACTCCAGCTGCAACCAATGGCAATGTTAGACGACCCGAAAAATGTCCGCCTCCAAGTGGATTATTAAACCCATTATATTTTATATTTGCAGTAAAATCAGCATGTCCGGGACGATAAAATCCATCAAAATTATAATCTTCGGAGATAAAATTATTATTAAAAAATGCTATTGCGATTGGCGTTCCTGTTGTAAAACCATTATAAATACCACTTTTAATAAGCGGTTTGTCGGATTCTATTCTATCTGATGTTCCAACTTGTCCTGGGGTTCGGCGTGCAATATCTTTTTCAAAATCATCTATCGATAATTTAATACCAGGAGGACATCCGTCAATAATCACACCCACCTCTTCTCCGTGCGATTCGCCATAAATACTAATCCTAAATTTGCTGCCAAACGAATTCATCTGTTTTAAGTTTTAAACAAATGTAGAAAAAAAATCGGAAATAAATCAATGGGGTTTTATTATTGTTTGATATTGCCCAGATATTTATTATTAACCTCTGTATATCAATACTTTTAGAATTAGTTTAAGATAGAATTGTTTTGCATATTGTTGGCAAAAAAATCTGATTTATGTTCAATATAGTTTCCTTAAGCTTAGGAGTTTGAAGGTGGTTATTAATAAAAATGTTTATGTCCTAACGGACAAAGTAAAAATGATACTATGATTATTTTTATTAAAATTAAAGCCCTATGGGCTAACAGGTTATAAGACAGAAGATAAAAATGTTGTCCGTTAGGACATATATATATATATATCAATAAAAACAGATAACTCTTAAAATATTTTGTCTGTAGGTCATATACAATTGAAATTAAAACAAATGTTTGTGTTTCTTTGACAAGCTTAAAATTTCAAATTAAAAAAATATCAAGTCATTTAAATCTGTTATTTTCATTTAAAATTTTAAAACAAAAATATGATAACTACATCTCAAAACAAATGCCTAAAAGGCACAAACAAAGCTTCATTTATTTTTAGAAACACAGATCTCTTTTTCCAATCTTCATAATCAAATGGTTCACAATCTCTTATGGTTTCATCTAAGTGTAATTTTAATAAACTGACAATTTCTTTTTGTTCTCCATCAATATTTATCTCGTGCATAAATTGCATACTGCGATAATCAAAGTTACTGGAACCTGTTAAAAAGTACTTATTATCCACCAAAAAAACTTTAGCATGCAGATTATCAGGCATGTATAGTAAGATAGAAATATTTTTCTTGTGATATTTTCCAAGATATCTATTTCGTAAAATATCAAAAAGCATCACATCAGAATGTCGGGGCATTAAAATTTTAATCTTCACTCCTCTTTCTGCCGCTTTATAAATGCTTTTACGTAATAAACTTGCAGGAAGAAAATATGGAGTTTCGATAATGATTTCTTCTTTTGCAGAATTGATAGCATCTATATATGCTTGGCGAACAGGCTGTTGAAATGTTCCTGGCACATCTCGAATTATATTTATTCCGTTTTTAGATATTTTTTCGGTGCTAACACGCTTATTTTGATAAACCTTATTCGACATTTTAAAATCGTCCTCAATAATTTTCACAAACTCATTAGCAATATTACCCGTTATACGCAAGGCGGACTCACGCCAATTAAGACAATATGTTGTAATATTTAAGGAACCTATATAAGAAATATTATTATCGATAATCAGCAATTTACGATGATTACGTCTGTGATTTCTTGAAAAAATATCAAAACTAAATTTTATTTTTTGAAAGAATTTTACTTTAGCACCTAAATCAATCATTTCTCTAAAAAACGACTCATTTACACCAGTTCCCCACGAATCTATAAGCACCACAATCTTAACACCGTCTTTTATTTTTCTGTTCAGAGCTGTCCTAAACCTCTTTCCAATAAAATCATTTGCAAATCTAAATGTTTGTAAATAAATGCTGTGCTGAGCGGCCATAATATCATCAATCATCTTTGAAAACAGACTTAATGGGTCATCATAAAGTTGATATTTAGCTAAAACATTCATTTAATTTAAATACAATTATTTTTTTTCAATATCCTTAACAAATATACAAAAATCTTTGTAGAAATTAGGATAAGATTTTGCCACACATTCTTTATTTTTGATAATAGAATCAGAATTTATTGAAATACTCAAAATAGATAAAGCCATTGCAATACGGTGGTCATTATGAGAATCAAAATCGGTTTGTTTAATTTCTTTTGCAGGATTTACATGTATTTTATCATTCAATATTTCGATTGATATACCAGCTTTTTCTAATTCTGTTTTCATAACTTCGGCTCTGGAACTTTCTTTATGCTTTAATCTATTTGCACCTAAAATCACACTTTGTTCATCTGCAAAACATGCCAAAACAATTGCAATAGGAATAATATCTGGGCAATTTGTAGCATCAAAGTTAAAGGCAACAATTTTTGATTTATTGACAGTGATTTTATTATCCTCAATTTGATATTTTACATTTGCAAGATCAAATATTTTTAAAATGTTTTTGTCTGCTTGCTTTGAGTCTATTGACAAACCGCTAATTTCTATATTTCCAAAAATTGCGGCAGCGACTAAAAAATTTGCTGCTCCACTCCAATCGCCATCAATTATGTATGTTCCAGCAATATATGATTGATTTCCAGGAATATTTATTATTAAATTTCTAGATTTATCTGTAATAATATTAGATTTCACACCTGTATCAGCCATAATTTGCTGTGTAAGATAAATATACGACAAACTTACAGGATTATGCACAATTAACTCGGAATTGCCCGACATAACAGGCAAAGCCATCATTAATCCACTAATAAGTTGTGATGTTTTACTGCCATCAATATTATAAGTTCCAGATTTTAATTGAGCATTTTCAAAATTAATTGGCAAATGCTTTTTGTCATCAATAATGCAGCCCATTTGCTTAAAAATATAAAAATCTGTCGCAATAGGACGGCTAAGCAAACTACCGCTGCCTGTGAGCGTAAAATGATTCTTAAATAAACATGAAACTGGAGCAAACAATCTCGCATTCATTGCTGATTCGCCACAATTAATCTCATTAGAATCAGATACTGCAGCAGGTTTAAGTATCAAGCTATTATTTGTCTCTGTAATTTCAAGTCCTAATTTTTTTACGATTTCTCGTGCAGCTATTATATCATCGCAATTACCAGAATTTTTCAAAATACATTCGCCACGTGATAAAAGTGCAGCGACAAGAAGTCTTTGTTCATAGCTCTTTGAAGATGGTGCAGTTATCATTGTGTTTTTATATTTAGTCTTTGCAAGAAAACGTCAAATACTTCGTTACTCTCACTTTTGAAACAGTCATGTACAAAATGTAAACTCCTTGATTTCAAAAGTTTCGAAAGCCTTGTCTTTGACTTTTTCTTATCAAAGACTTCAACAACAATAATTTTCTTACAAACAGTATTTACTTTATCAAAACTCATTTTAACAAGTTTTTTATTTCATCTATTTTAAAATTTACAAATTCTGGTTTGCCAATATCTGTAATTATAACAAGTTTGATTAAATCTAAATTTTTCTTTTTATCTCCTGCCAAAATTTTAAAATGTTCATCACTTAGTATTATATCTTCAGTAAATCCAAATTTTGCAAAGAGTTTTAAAGTATTATTTTGAGAATCTGAACTTAAAAGACCTTTTTTTACTGCCAATTTCAAAGCGATTCTCATTCCATAAACAACTGCTATTCCGTGTGGGATATTTTCAATTTTCTCAATGCAATGTCCAAAGCTATGCCCAAAATTTAAAATTTGTCTAAAACCTTTATCAAAAGGGTCTTTTGCAACAATATCAGATTTTGTTTTAACGCATTGATTTACCACAACATTAAGTGAATTTTGATTTTTAGCAAGAATTTGTTCAGCATTTTGATTAAGATAATTAAACAGTTCATTTTTACTTTGAATTACCGCATATTTTAACACTTCACCCAATCCGCTTTTATATTCATTATCTGGTAAAGTTTTAAGCAAAATCGGATTACAAATAACAAACTCTGGATTATTAAAACAACCAATATAATTTTTATAATTACCAAAATCGACGCCATTTTTTCCGCCAATTGCAGCGTCTATTTGAGCCAATAAACTCGAAGCAATAAATCCAAAATTAAGACCACGCATAAAAACACTTGCAACAAATCCAGTAATATCGCAAATTACCCCACCACCAAATCCAAGAATAAATGAATTTCTATCAAGATTAAGTTTAACAAATTCAGAAATTAAAAGCTCAACTGTTTTAAGGCTTTTTGTATCCTCGCCACTTGGTAAAATAATCTTATCAAAACCTTCAAAAACCTGAGGATATAAACAAAAAAGATTTTCATCACTAATAATAATAGTTCGTCGATTATTGAGTAACTGTTTAAACTCAATTGCTGGCAATCCAATTTTGATATCGGAATTGCTTATATAATTATGAGTGTTATTATTCATCGGCACAATTTTTCAAGCTAAATATTTCGTATTTATTTTTAGAATAAGCAAGCGATGCAGCATTATAGTGCCACCACTCAGTTTTTGAGACGTAAAAACCTGCATCAGCCATAATACTCATTAACAAATTTCGATTTTGATATTGTTGTTCGCTTAAATCACCATTTTGATAAAAATATTCGGTTTTATTAGGATAAGCAAGTTCCCCAAAATAATCGAATTCCGTTCCCATATCCAGCACATTTCCGGCATCATCAATAATACTGATATCGAGAGCCATTCCGAAATTATGAATAGAGCCTTTTGCTGGATTTGCAACATACCAATGCTTGATATTTTGTGGAACGTCCACCGAATCCCACATAAGTTGTTGAGCCTCAAGACTTCGCACCGCATCAAACACAATAAAAGTATATTCAGGTTTTTTATTTTGCAAGATTTGATATGCGTTTTGTAATTTTATCAGACATTCATTTTGGACAAAAGCATTAGTGATATCGCCATAAAAATCAATTCCAATAAAATTATCAGTTGTAGAATATTTTAAATCAATAATTAAATTAGGTAAAGAATCTTTAATATTAACTAAACCCATTGATTGCAAGCATTTTTCGGCTTTACTTTCAGGTTTGATTTTGGGAGTAACAACTAAATTTTGCTCAACAGTTTTTACTTGATTATCGCTTGATTGTTTAGATTGACAATCATAAAAACAACTTGAAAGAACCAAAATAATCAGTAATATTCGCAGTTTTTTTAACATAAACTATATCTTTGTAAAATAATCAAAATAAAAATCAAAAATAATGAAAAGAACGGTATTATTAGCAATTAGTTTGTTGTTATTATCAACACAGCTCAGTTTTTCGCAGACCAAAGAACTTACAATAGACGATGCAATTGTTGGTGTTTGGCGAGAATATTATCCTGAATACATCAGATCTGCACAATTTAGACCTGATACAAAAATGTTTACTTATATTGAGGATACAGTTCTTATTGAGAAATCAATAAACTTAAAGAAAGAAACAAACTTAATTGATTTAGCTAAAATAAACTCGGTTTTGCTTGATGCTACCAAAAAAGAATTGCGACATTTTCCTTCATATACTTGGGAAAATAAAGATGTAATTCGCTTTAATAATGGCAGTGATATTGTTTATTTTAATGTTAAAAAGAATGAAATTGACAAATATTTCACATTAGGCGAAACTCCTGAAAACATGGACGTATGCGATGCTAATTCAATGATTGCATACACTATCGACAATAATTTATCAATAATGGATTCCAAAGGAAAGGTAACTTCTGTTAGTTCTGAAAGGGATAAAGGTATTGTTTATGGACAAACAGTTTCTCGCAACGAATTTGGCATTGAAAAAGGAACATTTTGGTCTCCAGATGGCAATTTTCTTGCATTTTATCGCAAAGATGAATCTATGGTAACAGATTATCCTATTGTAGATGCAGATAAGAGAATTGCAGAGCCTGCACCAGTGAAATATTGCATGGCTGGAATGAAAAGTGAAGAAGTTACTCTTGGAATATATAATGTTTCAAATGGTAAAATCAATTACATCAAAACAGGTGAGCCAGTTGAGCAGTTTTTAACAAATATTGCTTGGACACCTGACGAAAAATCTATTCTGATAGCAGTTTTAAATCGTGAGCAAAACCACATGAAATTAAATCAGTATAATATTAAATCTGGTGAATTTGTAAAAACTCTATTTGAAGAAAAGCACGATAAATACGTAGAGCCATTATATCCTGCACGTTTTTTGCCTAAAGATTCCGATAAATTTATTTGGCAAACCCGAAAAGACGGATATTCACATTTATATTTGTATGATATGAACGGAAACGAAATATCACAAATTACAAAAGGAAATTATGAAGTAATTGAAGTTTATGGTTTTACTGCCGATGGTAAAGACTTGATTATCAAAGCAAATAAAGAAACGCCAATTGATTTTGATATTTATAGAGTGAATATTGCAAGCGGTGCAATGATTAGAATAACTAAAGATGCTGGTAGCCACAATGCTACTGTATCAACTGATGGCGAATATATAATTGATAATTTCTCAAGTGCTACTGTTCCAAACACATACAAAATTTACAATACTAAAGGAAAAACAGTTTCAACAATTTTAGAGGCAGAAAACCCCTTTGCAGAAGTTAAATTAGGTAATGTAGAAGTAGGAACAATAAAAGCCAATGACGGCGTAACAGACTTGTATTACCGAATAGTTTTACCACCCGATTTTGATGAAACAAAAAAATATCCTGCAATAGTTTATGTTTATGGTGGACCACATGCTCAATTAATTACAAATTCGTGGTTAAATGCTGGCGGATGGGCGTATTACATGGCACAACAAGGATATATAATGTTCACTCTTGATAACAGAGGCTCTGCTAACCGAGGGCTTGAGTTTGAGAATATCATTCACAGACAACTTGGCACAATCGAAGTTCAAGACCAATTAACAGGAATAGAATATTTAGAAAGTCTTGGTTATGTTGATATGGACAGAATTGGTGCTCATGGCTGGAGTTATGGCGGATTTATGACCACAACATTAATGTGCGATTATCCAGATATTTTTAAAGTTGGTGTTGCTGGCGGATCTGTAATAAACTGGGAATTATATGAAATTATGTATGGCGAGCGTTATATGGATAAACCACAAGATAACGAAGAGGGCTATGCAAATAGTAATCTTTTAAATAAAGCCGAAAAACTCACAGGACGTTTAATGTTAATTCATGGTACAGCAGACCCTGTTGTTGTTTGGCAACATAGTTTAAATTTTGTACAAAAATGCGTTGAGAAAAAAGTTTTACTTGACTATTTTGTGTATCCAGGACATGAGCATAATGTACGTGGACTTGATAGAGTTCATTTAATGCGAACTGTTACAAGGTATTTTGAGGATCATTTGTAGGGAAAACGGAGGATTTGCGACATTTTGGCTTTATTAAGCGGTGGTTTCGACTTCGCTCAACCACCTTAATGAAATATTTTAATAATTAATTGACGACACTCGGATTGTAGATTTGGGTGAGCGGAATGGAATAATAAATGTGGCTAAAGCCACTTGTTTAAGTATTTGTTTAGCAGTCAGATAAATCTGATTAGAATAGATTTAATTTATAGTTTTGAAAAAACACTCGAATTAGAGCAACACTCGAATTGCAATGTAAGCGAGCGAGCGGTTGCGAACTATAAAAAAAAGTAGAAAATTATTTGAATTACACTCGAAAGTTTAAACAGATTTCGAGTGAACGGTGGAATTACAAATCAAAAGTAGCAAATTATTTGAATTGTATCGAAGATTAACAGATTTCTCTCTGCGCTCGAAATGACAAGTTGTAATAATGTTGGAGGTAGTGGCTTGGTGGCGGCTTTGCCGCCACCAAGCCACTACCCAACCCCTCTAATAGCAGTCATTTCGACTGGCGGGGAGAAATCTGTTTTATAGCTATTAAATCCAGCTTGACTTTTAATTATGGCGAATTCGCCATAATTAAAATCTGGATTATGAATGCGTTCCCAAATACCTAAATATTCAAGTGTATTTCGATTTCTAAGCTCAATCCGAGTGAGCGGTCAGAAATTTGAATTATCAAAATGAAATAACAAATGTGGCTAAAGCCACTTGTTTAAGTATGTATTTTCCAGTCAGATAAATCTGATTAGAATAGGTCTAATTTATTAAAGTTTAAAAAAATACACAGCTTGCAAATTAAGAAAACGGTAAAAAATAGCAAGTTATTTTAAACAGATTCCTCCCTTCGGTCGGGATGACAAGCCCCTCTCTCCCAGCCTCTTATATTACTTGTCATTTCGAACGAAGTGAGAAATGACAAGTATTATAAAGTGGCTCTTTGACATAAATTTTTAAATTCTGACCAACATTCAAATTGTATGAGTTCAGTCCGTTCCAAGCCATTATTTCCATAGATTTTAGGCCATACCAAGAGGCAATAAGACTAACCGCATCGCCAGGTTTAACAGTATATTGTAATTCGACCGTACCTTCGGGCTGCTCTGCAGGAATAACAGGCTCAATATACTCCTTATAAATATCTGCATTTGGGTATCTGTATTTTGCCATCAAACTGTCGTTCCATTCACGAGTGTAAAACTCATCGGGCAAGCGGTTTGCGAACAAATATCTTGAAACATAATAAGGAGCATCATGAAATCTCTCAATAACTAATCCAGCATGGCTAGCCGAATGAATTACGTAAAAAGAATCTTCGGTTTTCTCAATAACCATCATAACATGTCCGATAGTATTATTGTAAGCAGCACGTGTTTTAATATAAACGAGATTTCCAGGTTGTAAACTATCAATTGGAATAACTTCTCCCATTAAGCTTGTTGCACTCGGTACACGTTGCAAAGGCAAATTAAAGTGCCTGTGAATATGGAAAATAAAACCACTACAATCAAATCCTGCAGGACTAATTCCACCATATTTATATTTTAATCCCACAAATGTTTTTCCATAGTCGATAATTGAGTCAATTAAACGAGTACTAATTTCAGCAACAGAATCTAATAAAGCATATTTAATATTACGTAATGAATCTACTTGATTTTTAAGAAAAATTGAATCATTATATGACTTTAAAGTAATCGAATCCATTTCTAGTGGACTAGCTATTGTGTCAGAAATCGCAATCTTAATTTGAGACTCAGAAACTGTATCTTGCTGCGAAAAGCCTAGGTTAGCAAAAAAAACTAAGCATTTTGACTTGCTCTAAAATAATATAATATTTTCTTATCACTAATTAAAAATCTATCGTGAGCCTCTTTAAATATTTCTATTTTTTTTATGGGTATTAATACCAATATAATTACAAAACATTGCGTTTACACAACTCTCTCCCCTCAAATACCCAGGAAAAAACGTCCTGATAATTATCAGGACGTTATATTATGTGTATTCACAAGTGCTACATGTAAGTTTCTACAGGCTCACAAGTACACATTAAATTCCTATCGCCGTAAGCGTTATCAATTTTGCCAACAAAAGGCCAGAATTTATTAAGTCTTACCCAATCGGCTGGGAATGCAGCTTTTTCTCTATTATAAGAGTGTTTCCATTCATTTCCAACACATTCGATTTGAGTATGTGGAGCATTTTTAATTGGGTTATCTAATTTATCTAATTTACCCGATTTAATGTCGTTACATTCCTGTTTAATAATCTTCATAGCCTCAATAAATCGATCAAGTTCTTCTTTACTTTCGCTTTCGGTAGGTTCAACCATTAAAGTTTCGTGAACAGGGAAAGAAAGTGTTGGTGCATGAAAACCAAAGTCCATCAAACGTCTTGCAATATCGCCTGCCTCTACGCCATATTCTTGTCTGAACTTAGTAACGTCCAAAATCATTTCGTGAGCACAACGTCCAGTTTTGCCAGTATAAAGGACTTCAAAATATCCTTTTAGTTCGTTAGCAATATAGTTTGCATTAAGCATGGCAATCTCTGTCGCATGTTTCAAACCAGGTTCGCCAAGCATTTTTATATAAGCATAGGTGATTGGCAAAACAAAAGCACTACCGTAAGGAGCAGCAGAAACAGCTTTGATAGCATTCTTACCACCAGTTTTAACTATCTTATGTCTAGGTAAAAACTCAACAAGATGTTTAGCTACACCAATAGGTCCAACGCCTGGTCCACCACCACCGTGAGGGATTGCAAATGTTTTATGTAAATTAAGGTGGCAAACATCAGCACCAATTACTCCCGGATTAGTAAGTCCGACTTGTGCATTCATATTTGCTCCGTCCATATAAACTTGTCCACCATTTTCATGAATAATATCCACCATTTCGAGAATTTCGCTTTCAAACACTCCATGAGTTGAAGGATATGTAATCATTATCGCTGCAAGATTATCCTTATGCTCTACTGCCTTAGCTCTTAAATCTTCAACATCAATATTACCATTTTCATCGCATTTAACAATTACGATGTCCATTCCTGCCATTATCGCACTTGCTGGATTTGTTCCATGTGCTGACGATGGTATTAAGCAAACATTACGATGTGCGTCTCCTCTCGAAATATGATATTCTCTAATGACCATCAAACCAGTATGCTCTCCAGTTGCTCCCGAATTTGGCTGCAAACTTGTATCAGCAAAACCAGTAATTTCGCTAAGGTCATCTGCCAATTCCTTGATAAGTGCTTGATAACCCTCGGCTTGATCAACTGGAACAAAAGGATGGATATTGCCAAACTCAGCCCAGCTTAGAGGCAGCATTGAGCTTGCAGAATTCAGCTTCATTGTACATGAACCCAATGAAATCATAGAACGGTTTAAAGCAATATCAAGATTCTCAAGACGCTTAATATAACGCATCATTTCAGTTTCACTATGATACTTATTAAAAACCTCTTGCGTCATAAAATCTCCAGTTCGTGAGTATTCTTTATTTATTTCAAGATTTTTGTTTAATTCGCTTAAAGCGGTAAATTTCTTGTTATTCGCTTTTGCAAAAATTGACAATATTTTGTTAAGCTCGCCAAGATTTATTACCTCATCAGTACTAAGGCTCACAAAATTATCGTCAAGATAAGCAAAGTTCATTTCTTGCTCAAGAGCAATTTTCTGAATATCAGATGATTTAACATCTTTAGGTAACTCTATTTTAAGAGTGTCAAAGAAATTTTCGTGTACTATTTTATACCCAAGTTTATTTAACTCACAAGCAATATTTTTCGCTGCAATAAAGATATTATTAGCAATGTTTTTCATTCCTTTAGGGCCATGATACACTGCATACATTCCAGCCATAGTGGCCAATAAAGCTTGAGCAGTACAAATATTAGATGTTGCTCTTTCGCGTTTAATATGCTGTTCGCGAGTTTGCAATGCCATACGCAATGCTCTGTTACCATGTTTGTCTATGGAGATCCCAATTATACGACCTGGCATATTTCGTTGATATTTTTCAGCAGTAGCAAGATATGCCGCATGAGGACCACCATAACCCATTGGAATTCCGAATCTTTGAGTAGAACCAACAGCAATATCTGCACCCCAATTTGCAGGGGTTTCAAGCAAAGCTAAAGACATTATATCCACAACTGCGGTAACAAGAATATCTTTTTGATGAGCTTTTTCAGTAAATGCTGAATAATTATTAATTTTCCCACTTGCTGAAGGATATTGAACAACTGCTCCAAAATCTTTATCAGTAAACTCATATTCGCTAAACTTTCCAGTAACGACCTCAACACCAATAGGTTCTGCCCTTAAACGAATAACATCAAGCGTTTGCGGAAAGATATCCTCGTCAACAAACAATCTATTTTTACCATCTTTAACCGCCTGCCTCGAACGTGCATCAAACATCATACTCATAGCTTCGGCAGCAGCCGACCCCTCGTCTAACAGCGAAGAGTTAGCTATTTCCATTCCCGTTAATTCAGTTATAACTGTCTGGAAATTTAATAATGCTTCGAGTCGTCCTTGACTAATTTCTGCTTGGTATGGTGTGTATGAAGTGTACCAACCTGGGTTTTCAAAGACATTACGCAAAATTACCGATGGAACAGCCGTTCCATAATACCCCATTCCGATAAAAGAACGGTAAATCTTATTTTTGGCAGCAATTGCCTTTACTCGACCAAGATAATCGTATTCCGAAAGAGCCTCAGTGATATTTAATGGTTTTTTTAGCCTAATAGCACTCGGAATAATTTGATTCATAAGCTCGTCAATTGAAGAAACTCCTAATTTATCAAGCATTACCGAATAGTCTTCCTTTCGCGGACCGATGTGACGTGATGAAAATTTCTGTTTTATCATTATCATTAAATTTTGATTAACTATTTATAAAAAGGTAAAATTACAAAAATGTTACTAATTTAAGAATGACTTTTGCAGTAATTTGATTTTTTTGCTAACAAAATTTTATCGCTAAGCATTTTTTCATATTTTTGACTAAAATTTAAAACAATGAAAAACACATTTCTATTTTTAGTTATAATTCTCGTATCCTCTGTTACAACAAATGCACAAATGCAATTAAACCTATTAAATGGTAATCAAATAAAATTAGAATCTTATGTCTTTCATAATCATGAAAATTACATGGATTATAGTTTTATAAATAAAAAGGGGAAAACAAAACAATCTTATGCAGACTTAAATAAGGTTTACTCTATAAGTTTAAATGGGAAAGACACTGTATTGTATCAACAAATTATAGAGGATGAATATACAGTTGACGAAATGTCAAGAATAGTTATGGCTCGACAATACTCTTTAAAAGAATATAAGCCTTGGTGGGCGTTTGCCTCTGGAATGCTAGTCGGTTGTGGCTCAATGTTTTTACCTTTAAACGGGACAACTAAACTACTAATCCCAATCATCTACACCACAGGAATGGCCTTTGTAAGACCAGCCAATTCGTATATTCGCAAAAACCATGAAACAGAAATGTACGACGACTTATTTGTTTATGGTTACAAATCAACTGGAAGAAAAAAAATATTTAAAAACACTACATTAGGTGTATTGGGAGGCATATTTGTTTCGGGAATTGTGTGGTCAACTTTATATTTTACAAGTGAGAATTAAAAACATATCTTAACAAACTTAGATAAATTCATGTTTCTTAGTCAAAATCCACATAAAAGATTAATTTTGCCATTTTAAAAGTAATAAAAGTTTAACCATATCGTTATAAAGTGATTTTATGGTATTAATATTGATAAATGAATTATAGACTACACATATTTTTAGGCTTAATTTTCGTCCTGTTATTTTCAGGAATACAGGCACAAGATAAAAAACTAAAAAAAGCTGATGAGATTTTTGAAGGTGGCGAGTATTATCGAGCCATTCAAGAATATACTACATTAATTAGGAAAGGTAAAATCGTAAATAAAAAAGAAAAAGATGCCTTATATTATAAAATCGGGCAATGTTACTTCAATATTAATGATTATAAAAAAGCAAGATCAAATTTCCGCAGAAGTGCTAAGAATAATGAGTTTAAAGTATTTTCAACAATAAAACTAGCAGAAATTGAAATTCAAGAAGGCAATTTTGAAAAAGCCGTAGAATACTACAACGAGGTACTTGGTTTAGCACCTAGTGATTCTACTGCACTAAAAGGACTTGAATCGGCTCAATTAGCCATACAGTGGATGGAAATGCCTACAAGATATAAAATAGAAAAAGTTAAGTATATTAATACTCGAAAAAATGATTTTAGCCCTACAGTTGATGAGAAAAATGGATATGACCATGTCTATTTCTCATCTACAAGAGATGAATCAAAAGGGAAAAGATCTAGTGGTATTACTGGAGAAAAATTTTCTGATATTTATGTAACTAAATTTGACCGCAAACAAGAATGGACAGACCCTGTTCCTTTAGATTCAATAAATACAGAGTTTGATGAAGGTACTCCTTGCATTTTTGATGACGGACGAAAATTCTATTATACATCATGTATTGCAGAAAAAGGAAAAAAGGTAGGTTGCCAAATTTACGAAGCTCAAAAAGTTGACGGAGAATGGATGAATCCTGTTAATCTTGCTCTCGTGCCAGATTCTGTGTCAATAGGACATCCCGCTGTGTCGCCAGACGGAAATACAATATACTTCTCGGCAAGAATGCAAGGTGGATTTGGCGGAGCAGATATCTGGTATGTCGAAAATGGTGACGAAGGCTGGACAAGACCTAAAAACATGGGACATATTATAAATTCGGCTTATGATGAACTATTCCCATACATGAGAAATGATTCAACTTTTTTCTACTCTTCAACAAAACACCCAACAATGGGTGGGCTTGATATTTTTATTGCAACCAAAAATCAAAAAGGAAGATGGGATTCGGAAAACTTAAAACCTCCTTTTAACAGTAATGGCAATGATTTTGGCATATATTACTACAAAAATGAAGATAAAGGTTATTTTACTTCCGACCGTAAAGGCTCAAAAGGTGAAGACATCTATTTCTTCGTAAAACCGCCATTAGAATTTGCACTCACTGGCATCACAACAGACCTTGATACAGAAAAAGTCCTAGATTCATGCGTAGTAATGCTTTTTGGTAGCGATGGCTCAATATTCCGAGACACAACTTCTCTTAGCGTAGATGAAGGAAAATTCAACTTCAAATTAAAACAAAAAACCGATTATGTTTTTGTAGTTACAAAAGATGGTTATTTTAATGGAAAATCTAGATTTACAACAGACTCTCTCGAATTTGACAAACTATTTGATTACGAAATAACACTCGAATCATTTAATAAAACTTTTGAAATCCCAAATATCGAATTTGAATTTGGTAAATGGGACTTAACAGAACCCTCCAAACTTGTACTTGACAGTATTATCAAGATAATGGTAAATAATCCATACTTAGTAATCGAATTATCTGCCCATACCGATATGGTTGGTACAGATGAAGCTAATATTGAGTTGTCGCAAAAACGTGCAAAATCGGTTACAAACTATGTTACTTCTAAAGGTATCCCTGGAGGAAGACTAGTTGCAAAAGGTTATGGAGAATCAAAACCTAAAGTAATTACTACTCCAGACCTCAGATACACTTTTTTACCACGAGGAACTGTCCTTTCCGAAGATTTTATAAATACACTCACACCTGAACAAAAAGAAGCTGCGAACCAACAAAATAGACGTATCGAAATGAAAGTCATTTCAAATGATTATATGCCGAGTTTGGATTAAATTGGGAAAACGATTCGCTATTCATAGTTCACATTAATAACCTGAGTTGAATTTAGTTTTTGTTCGTTTATTTACTGACGTTTACATTGCCTCCAATTTACTGGCAGAAATAGGATTTGATTTTTTTGGCGGCAATGCAAAGTCAAAATTCCACAACAAATTTTAAATAATACTAAAACATTTTATCCGACAACAAATTTAAGGATAATCTTTAAATCTGGGTATTGCTGATTTGCGAATAAATTAGGAGTTCTGAACTTCACAATTTACAGTATTGACAAACAATAGACTTTTATTCCTTCATAACTTTCAAAGACCTACTTCCCTTATCTGCTTGCAAATTAATAATATAAAGTCCATTTGTAAAGTGTGATATATCAATTACTTCGGTTTGGTTAAGATTATTTCTTTCAAAAACTATTTTGCCTATTATATCAGTAATTTTTATCATTTGAATATTTTCTTCTGAGAAATCAAAATTTAAAAGTCCGTTTGTAGGATTTGGATATATTGCAATTGCTTGATTTGTAAAATCACTTACAGATAATGCAAGACATTCATCTTCATTATTAACAAAAGATGCAATTTCATCTTTTGTCCAATCAGATAAATAGCTTGCTGTTTTATCATCTACATATATGCAAATTAAATTAGGATTGCTCTCAGCATTAAAATTATAAAAATTTGCATTATTACCATTCCTTACATCCAAACTTACAAATTGATTAGAATAACAAGATAAAGAGGCTAAAGCCGTATTTGCCGCTACATTTAGGCTTGTAAGTTGATTATAGGAACAATCTAGAGAACCTAAACTTGTATTTTCGGATAAATCTAAACTTGTAAGTTGATTATTATCGCAATGCAAATAAGTTAAAGCTGTATTTGCAGAGACATCTATACTTGAAAGTTGATTACCACAACAACTGAAATCATCCAAATCTGTATTTGCAGACACATCCAAACTTGAAAGTTGATTCCAATTACAGTACAACCAAGTCAAAGCTGCAAAAGTTTTTTTAAGATGTGTTTTGAAAATTCTATGTAACAATAAGAGCAACACCCGGATTG
>Ga0265295_1001528_pt1 | contig 40528 bp, 21 predicted proteins | sample Munlansysbiofilm_FD_192503 | JGI IMG/M metagenome (GOLD analysis project Ga0265295, IMG submission 192503) | Leachate microbial communities from a municipal landfill in Southern Ontario, Canada - Methane capture system biofilm | ecosystem: Engineered > Solid waste > Landfill > Unclassified ... | reverse complement strand
TCAAAATTATACATAAATATTTAAATTTTCAAATTTTTTTTAAATTTTTCATTGATATTGCACTTATTACTGACAGTCGTATAAAAAAGACTGGGAGGCTGAACGAATCACACAAAGAGAGACTTACCCGTAAAATAATGACAGATCTTATACTATCTTAAATCGGGTCAGGTAATATTTTCTAATTATTCGTCGGTTGGGTTCGCGGGGTTGAAACCCAATCTATAGTATCCCCTATGGTACAAATATTTCTGAGGTAGGGGGACAAATAATCCACCAGCCAGTGTAAAAAATAAAAAATTCGGTATCTTTGAGTTTTCGCCGCCGAAATACGGGGTGTAATTTTTACAAGCCAGCTTATTAACTGAATGCAATACTTTATCCAACGAAAAAACAGTGTACTATGAAACGGATTTTTTATTTTCTGTTGCTGATCCTGTCCTCCCACCCGCTTATGGCCCAATCGCTCCAATATTCCGAATGTTCTACGGGATTGGGAACCCCGGAATGGGAAAACGGCCGGGCTGAGCTCGAATTTGCGGATATCAATCAGGATGGTTTTCCTGATTTCATTACCCTGGGCGACCATGGTTCCCCCTTTCCCCCTTCGGGTGAACAGGGTATCATGGTTTATTTTGGAGATGGAAACGGCCTGTGGTCACTGCACATGGAGGGCTATTTTGGGTACGGGGGTATTGCAGTGGGTGATGTAAATAACGACGGACTCTGGGACGTGGGGTATGGTATGCACCATAACTATTCCTCCAACGATCTGGGAGACCAGTTAATTGAAGTGGCACTGGGCAACGGAACAGGAACTGGCTGGATACCCTGGGATAATGGATTGGCAGAAAACGGCGAAGATTGGGGAATGTTCGGAACTGATTTCGCTGATGTGGATAATGACGGAGATCTGGATCTGGGAAGCATCTCCTTCGGATGCTGTGCCGGCGTACATGTTTACCTCAACAACAACGATGGCACCTGGGAGCAATCGTTTGGCTTCCTGGGCGGAAACTCGAATGGACATTTTATCTTCGGTGACGTGAATAACGATGGCTGTAAAGATTTCGTCACCACCCACGAAGCAGGAAGCGTTTGGCTGGGTGACGGAAATGGAGATTTTACCTGTTTCGACGCCGGGCTCCCTGCATCGCCCTTTAATGGACCCTCGCTGGGTGACATTGACAACGACGGCGACCAGGATCTGGCGTTTGTAAAAACAAATCTTGAAGTTTGGGGATGGGATCAGGATCAGGAAATATGGACGGATTATTCCGGTAATCTACCTGAAGGTGGTGATTACGAAGCAACACAACTCTGCGATATGAATGGCGATGGCTTTATGGATCTGGCTGCTTTTGGAAACGGACTGTTCACCCTTTGGCTGGGCAATGGCAATGGAACCTGGACTCAGGAAACATCGTTTACTGTTCCCCAGCCCGGTAATTGTCAGGCGTTCACGGTTGGTGGCGACATTGATCATAACGGTTTTCCCGACCTCCTCCTAGTTTCTGAAGAAGGAAGCTGGCCCAATTATCAAAACCATCTCCGATGCTATAAAGAAAATTCTGCTCCCCAAAACCTGACGGTATTCCCAGCCTTCCCAAAAGGTCTGGAAAAATTTCAGGCACAATCCGTTCAATTTATCGACTGGCTGTCGGGCATTCCCGAAAATGAAGCCTCCTTAATAAAAATTCAGTACGCACTAAATGGAAATAATGGCCCATGGCACCTAATTGCCGACAGTTTACCCAATTCAGGCAGAATCCAATGGATCGTTCCTCAGGCTGAATCCACAGACTGTTACATTCAAATCACGGTATATACGGCTTCGGATCAGGCCGTGGCAACCACACCACAACCTTTTACCATCACAGCCGGGAATGGGATATACGCCGACTTTGTGGCCGATACCACGCAGGGAAATTGTCCCCTAACCGTGCAATTCACAAACCTGTCATCACCAAATGCCACCTGCTGGGAATGGGATTTCGAATGTGACGGGCTCATTGATTCCTATGAAAAAAATCCACTCTTTACGTATGCATCACCCGGCCTTTTCTCCGTTAAACTGACCGTAAGCGACGGAAATACTACAAATTCCCGAATCAGAGAAAACTACATCACCATCAACGACTGGACAGGTATTTCCTCTATGAAAAAAAATAGTACCCTGCAATTTTTCCCCAATCCGTTGAAGGGCGCAGGAACGCTTGTTTTTTCGTTACACGAGGCAGCTTCGGCTGCCGTAGTAAGCCTTTATAATTTCAGCGGAATACAGGTTTGGCAACAGCAGACCCGTTTTTTCCATACAGGTAAAAACAGCCTGATGATTGATTTCCGTGATTCAGGCATTCCCTCAGGCATATATTACCTGACCCTTCAGTCAGGAAAAACATCCGGCAGGATAAAGGTGATCGTGCAATAACAACGTTAGCATCAGGTACAATCGCTGAACCGGCCCGACAAAAATACTATTCCGAAATACATTCACTGTGTGGTTTTTAGGGGAATGCTACCTGAAGTGTGCCGTTCCGAATTTTGTAAAAAAAAGGCAGAGATACTCCCATTCAATATATGCAATTCCACGGATCAGGTATTACATTGTTCATGACCGAAAACGAGGTTGTGATACATATAAAAACGGGAGCCAATATGTGAAACCATTACACTCCACATAGATAAGGCTCCCTCCTCAACCGGCTATTGCACCGGATGCCGTAAGCTGAAATAATAATCAGCCCATTAAATAACAAAAATGCTGCTTTGGGTTCTTTCGTTCACAAATATATAAATTATTCGTATAATTCGTACATAAGCCATAAAAATAATAAAAATGTAATTACAAAGCCCTAGTAAAATCGTCACTGCAAACAAACCCCTCTTTTTCGGCGCATAAATGAATAAAATATTTCTATATTTGAAGCGGTTAATGAAGAATCCGGATTGTCAGGGTCAACTTCATAAAAAACGCACCGGAGCCAAAAGAACATTCAATTGCATGAATCTATCATGTGGCGGAATAACGATTCAGAAACCTGATATTATTTCGGCATGGTACAACAGAAATCTTAATTTATTTTGCATGAGCACCCGATTCCGACTTTTCTGGCTTGTTTGCATTCTGTTTTTCGCTGGTGATGAACTGTCGGCTCAGGCCCACATCCAGTGGAAGGAAATAATCCAATTCACAAAAGCCAATTACGGCCCTGACCCCCTGCTCATCAACGGCGAATATTATCAACCCAAACATCGGGTTGCCAATGGTCACCCCTGGCTTTTCACAGAGGAATGGATTCCGGCCACCCTGTTTATCCACGGTTATACCTTCGACCAACAGCAGGTAAAATACGATATCATCTCCGACTGTATAGTTCTGCATGGAGACCTGGGAAATGACAAGAAGACAGCCATTGTACTGAACGCAACCCTGGCTGATTCACTACACATGCTGGACACAAAATTCATACGCACTTCACTCCTCACGCCCTGCTCCCTCCCTAAAGCCTACACGGCCATTCTATGGGCAGGAAAGGATACGCTTTGCGCATTTTTTGAAAAGTCATACCTGGCCACCTATTATAATAAACCCCCTTATGGGAAATATACACAAACCCGCAGAACCCTATGGCTGATCAAAGACCAAAAGATTTATCAGGTTACCTCAAAAAGAGATTTTCTGCAACAGTACAGCCAGGAAAAAGAGGCCATCCGAAAATTTCTACGTAAAGCAGGAATTACCTATAATAAAGCAACTTTTGAACAAATCCGCAGGCTTATGTACTTTTGTGAAGCGTCGAAAACACAGCGAAATGACAGAAATTAAAAAGGTCTCACTGGTCGTTCTGACCTTACTATTCCTGCATTTTAACGCTGCCGGACAGGAGAGTGACCGACGTATTGACAGTACGTATGCCCGGTTGCCACTACATGAATTTCTACACCGGGCCGCAGTACAATTTCAAACGGGAATCTATTTTGACCCGGCGCAGCTTCCCAACACCAAAACCACTACGATTTTGGAGGAAGAAACGCTGGAAAAGCTGCTGGAGATCAATCTCACGCCCTATGGTTTTTTTGCTGTCCACGACCATGAAGGCAATTTTTTTATCACCCGCAATAAAAACCTGTTGCCGGAAACCAACAATACCGTATCGCCTGCAACAGGTAAACCTGACACAACCGGACCAACAGCAGAAAGCCTGCTGGTATCGACAAAGAATGCATTTGCATTCAAAACCTTCAAAATTGGTTCGATGGAAAAAGCCGATGGCAACCCGGCAGAAATCATCGGCTATATTACGCGGGAGGAAGACGGAGCACCGGTAATTGGGGGCACGGTACAGGTACAAGAAACGGGTGAGGTAACCACAACCGACCGGGATGGCATCTTCCGTCTGCGGCTCAACCCGGGAAACTACCTTATCCGTGCTTCCAGTATGGAATGCGAAGAACGCAAAATTAATATAGAGGTGTATTCGGATGGAAAAATCCGTTTTTCACTGCCCCCCGGTATGGTGCTGCTAAATGAGGTGGTTATCCGCTCCGACCCGTTTCATAATATCAGAAGTACAAAAATGGGGATTGAGAAGTTATCCGGGAAAAGCATCCGGGAAATTCCGGTAGTATTGGGCGAAAAAGATATTTTTAAAGTTGCCATGTTGCTGCCCGGTGTCCAAAGCGCAGGTGAAGGCACGCAGGGATTCAGTGTACGGGGCTCGCCTGCCGACCAAAACCTTTTCTATATCAATAACATACCCGTATATAACACGGCTCATCTTTTTGGCTTTTTTTCCGCATTTAATTCCGATGCCATTAGCGAATTTACCCTGTACAAAAGCAATATCCCGGCGCAATATGGGGGACGGCTGGCCTCAGTATTCAACATTACGGCCCATCAGGGAAACGATCAGAAATTCAAACTCTCCGGAGGAATCAGCCCGGTCTCCGGCCAGGTGGTTGCCGAAGGGCCTGTTTTCAAATCATCGTCCACTTTTATGGTTAGCGCCAGAACTACCTATTCCGACTGGTTGCTTGACCAGATAAAAAACCCGGAACTAAAAATGAGCGATGCACGTTTCTCCGATGTGATGGCCAATGTTACCTCACACCTCAATGACAAAAACGAAATAAAAATTCTGGGCTATTACAGTTATGACCATGCCACACTGGCCTCCATTTCCGAACACGAATACAACAACACTGGCGCATCGTTACAATGGAACCACCGTTTCAACGGGCTTCTCCAAATGAACCTCTCGGTTGCCACCGGTAATTATTACTTCAACGAACATAATAATGCATTGGATATTGCAGCCTATAGCCAGGATTATCGGTTCAGCCATAAGGAGGCACGCCTGGAGTTCACATGGCAACCCTTCGATAATCACACGTTTATATATGGAGCCAATTCCATTCTCTATCAGATTAACCGCGGCGATTTCAAACCCTTCGACAGCACTTCTCTGGTTAAACCCCTCTCCTTTGCCCCGGAAAAAGGAATTGAATCCGGGATTTTTATCAGTGATAACTGGAAAATAAACAAAAAAACAGCAATCGACGCAGGATTCAGGTATAACTTCTTCCATGTACTGGGTACGGCACAGGTTTTTACCTTTCACCCATTAAGTCCACGAACGTTAGAAAATATCACCGACACACTTCAATTCACGAATAATGAATTGATAAAAACCTATCACGCTCCTGACTTCCGGACAGGAATTAAATATCAGATCAAAAAAAATATCGCCCTGAAAGCAGGATACAACCGTATGCATCAGTATCTGTTTCTTCTATCAAATACCATTGCCATAGCACCTACCGACCGTTGGAAACTATGTGATTACAACATCCGGCCCATGGAAGGAAACCAGTATTCTTTAGGTTGCTATGCCAATTTTTTTACAGATAAAATGGAATTTTCGGCAGAAATATATTACAAAGAGGCCAAAAATATGGTAGAATACAAAGACGGTGCTTCATTTTATACCGATGCGGTGACAGAGACGGGAATAATACAGGGCCAACTGCATGCGAAAGGGATCGAGCTTATGTTGAAAAAAACACAGGGTAAGCTCAGCGGATGGATCAATTACACCTATAGTCGTGCGCAACTCACCGTTAAAGATGCCAATACAGGAGAACAAAGCAATAACGGAAAACCGTATCCGGCCAATTATGATAAGCCGCACGCCCTGAACCTGGTTTGCAACTATAAACCCAACCGGCGGGTCAGCGTTTCCGGAAATCTCGTTTACAGTACAGGCCGGCCGATAACTTTTCCAACCTCCATCTATTACCTCAACGGCCAGCCCATACTTAATTTCAGCCACCGTAATGAGTATCGGCTACCCGATTACTTTCGTATCGATCTCTCGGTAAAGATTGAAGGGAATCTCCTGTCGAAAAAGTTGGCCCACGGAACATTTATCGCTTCGTTATATAACCTTACGGGAAGAAAAAATGCCTATAGCATCTATTTTAAGTCGCATGAAGGAAAAATAACCGGGTATAAGCTTTCTGTATTCGGAACGATTATTCCTTCGGTTACCTATACCTTTAAACTTGGAAATTATGCAAATTAACGTCCTGCCACTTCTTATGGCCCTTATGCTTTTGTTTTTCACCGGATGTGTGGAAGAATACTGGCCGGAAATGGATAAATATGAAAGTGTAATCGTTGTCGACGGGCTCATCCACAACGGAGAAGGACCCTACACCATTACCCTTTCACGCTCAGCCCGGCCCGACAAACCGGTATTTAACGGGGTAGCCAATGCACAGGTTTCCATACACGATCATTCAGGCGGTGAAGTAAAGCTTACTGCAATGGAACGCGGCACCTATGTCACACCACCGGAATTCAGAGCCGAAGCAGGAATCTGCTACCAACTGCAAATTGTTACCGCACAGGGCGAACGCTATGCAAGTGATTTCGAAAGTCTTCCCGAACCCGTGGGTATCGATACCGTTCAGGCAGTAGTGGAATACCATACCGACCCAAGGGGCTATTATGTGAAACCTGGCGTTCAATTTTATGTTTCCACCGAAGCGGCAATAAACGATTCTACCTGTTTTTACTGGCGACTGACCGAAACGTTTGAGTTTCATGCTGACTTCGAAATATATTATGTTTTCGATCAGGGTATTCTCCGTGAGATGCTTCACCGCGACAGTCTAAGGGTTTGCTACCGGACATTGGCTATTCCGGAAATTTTTACGTATAACACGGTAAACATGAATTCACCGGCATTGGTACACTTTCCGTTAAATTTCACTGATACAGAAAGTCGTCGGCTCTCGGTGCGGTATAGCCTCTTAATCGACCAATATACTGTATCCCAAAAACACTATGCCTTCTGGAACAGCGTGGAGCAACAAAATAACGGCCAGGGCGGGCTTTATTCTACGCAACCTTTTCAAATTCAAGGTAATATGTATTGCAGTAGTAACCCTGAACAACCGGTGTCCGGAAATTTCACTGTGGCCGGACATACCGCGATGCGCATCTTCGTCGACCCGCCCATTGGCGTAAATTATTATTATCCGGAATGTACCATAGACACCAGTGCGATGGAAGAATTTTATTCAATTCGCTCCTACCCGCCCTTAAGCTGGCCGGTTTACGCCACCCGAGATGAAAACGGAATCCCGGCCTTACCCAACCAAAGCTGCATGGACTGTACGGTGTCGGGGACCCTTGAAAAACCTGATTTTTGGTAACCGGATTATGGAAACTTACCTTCAAAAAAACAAACGACAAAAGGCGCAGTACCACGCCGTATTTTTCGCTTCCAATCGTAATTTTATGCGCATGAGAAAAACAATCTTCTTTCTGGTGTTCGTTTGCAGTTTATCGGGCCTTTCAACCGCACAACCCTTGTCAGGAGTTTATCCAAAAGAGACGTTGTTTTTGAGTACCGACAGAAACCTGTATTGCAGTGGCGAGCGGATCTGGTTTTCCCTCTTTCGTACCGAAGGAGTAAGTACCATCGCCTATGCCGAACTCTTTGACCACCAGGCGGAACACTGCGTAAAAATTACTCTGAAGATTATAAATCAACACTATACTGGTAGTCTCGAAATACCGGATCATTTTCCGACCGGCCATTATACCTTCAGAGCCTATACCTATTACCAGCAAAACTTTTCGGCCACCGAATTCATCAACCTCCCGGTTACTATAATCCATGCTGGGGCTCCAGCATTTTCCGATACGATACAAGCTAACCTCCCCGAGAGGAAGGAACCTGAGAAGCCACCTATGGCAAAAATAATAATGCAAAAAAACCATTATAGCTCCCGCGAACGTGTAGAAGTGACCATCGATCCTTTTCCATCCACCACCGACACCTTACGTTTTGCTACGCTATCGGTAACCCAAAGAGGAACACGGTATAACACCTTACGCACAACCACACCGCATTCCAAAACCGATACAGCATTAAAACTGCCGGAAATAAACGATCCTGTGTTGCATGGGTACCTATCCGGCGCAGTAACCGAAGAACAAACCGTGCTGCTGGCAAAACCCGGAAACAATCTCGATTTAAGAATTGCAACTACCCATAACCACCGTTTTTGCATTCCATTTCTACCTTTCGATGAGGAGAAAACGCTGTTTATGTCACTTGCCAACAAAAACACAGAAGATATCCAAATTAAAATTGAGCAGAACTATTGTCCGCATTATCCGGAAATAGTTGCCAAATCACGCCCCGACGACACGATAGTGCTGAGTTTGATCCGCAACAAACAGGTTGAACAACACTTCACCTCAACGACCCTTCCCATGCGGCAAGAAAACGATGAAATTCGAGGATTGCTGGGTGTTGCACCGATAAAAGTTGCCCTGCGCGATCATATCGAACTTGTTTCACTGCAAGAGGTACTCTTTGAAATTGTACCCTATGTTAAAATCAAACAGTCAAAAGGCCGGGAGAACCTCAGTGTTCTCGACGACCGATCGGGAATTGTTAATGATCATCCTATTGTTTTGCTGGATCATATCCCGGTGAGAGACATCCAGCAATTGTTTTCCATTCATCCGGGGAAAATCGATTCCATTTTCGTAATAAATCATCCCTATGCCCTGGGAGCCCATTCCATCGATGGATTTGTTTTCATTCAAAGCAATACCGAGAATTTCTGCGGATATGAATTTTCAGAACCGGATGTTTTTTTCTCTCTTTCCGGCTTTCACCCTACGACAAAACCCATTGATAAATACTATTTTGACGCAGCAAGCCGAAGGTCACCCCTCCCCGACTTCCGGACAACCCTCTACTGGAATCCGGATATCCGGAAACCGGAAGATCCGAAAACGTTCACATTTTTCACCAGTGATGCCAAGGGTGACTATGAAGTCGTATTCCAATATATTACATGGGGTGGTAATTCCGGTATCCTGACAGAAATACTAACAGTAGAATAATAAAACTATACTGATTTATATCCACTTATACATATTTCACAAAACACAAAAAACACTGTAGACAACGCAGGGCGTTTACTGCATTTTACTATTTTAGCCATTGGGAGAAAATGCCGTATTGCCGGAAAGCAAAAACAAAGTCAACTGGCAATAATTTTCATGAAATTCAGGATACAAAGGGAAACCCATTAAACAAAAAAAACGTACATTTAAAATTGCGATAGAATAACGACATGATCAATAATCTGAAATACATATCACTATGAGCACATCCGGTAAGCAATCTGAATTATTCCCCAAAAAAGGGATCATAAGCTTCAAATCAAGCCTGGGCAGAATGATGGTTTTTTCATTGATGACTTTCACAATTCTGCCTGTACTGATCTTAAGTACTGTGTTGTATATAGATGGGAAGAATGGTATTTCAGAAGTAAGCCACAATGTAGTCATCAATAATGCAGCCACCAAGTCAGCCATAATTAGCCGGGTTTTTCAAAACACAAAAGATATGCTGGAGGCAATGGCTAATGATGAAGGCCTGGCAACCCGTATTACAAGGATAAGGACTGCAGCGCCAACCGACTCTTATGGATGGATAGAATACCTTGAGACACCTGATTACAACGACCTAACCGGACCAATGCGCAAACAGCATCTGGCAGCCATTGGGCTGGGAGAATTTAACAACATCCTGTTTTTAGATATAAAAGGCAATGTTTTATATGCAGCGAAGGAATCGCTTCTGCCGGGCAGCGATATGTTACACGGAAAATATTCCCATGCCCAGTTTGAAAAAGTTTTTCTGCAAACGCTGAAATCCAATGAAGTGCACATTACCGATATTTTTCCCTTCGGCCCACAGGCAGAAAATACGCTAGTAATGATGCGACGCGTGGTTCAAAATGAAAAAACAACAGGAATAATCGCTGCTGCAATTTCACTGGAAACCATCAACACATTTACCAGCGATCCGACGGGCATGGGCGAAACCGGTGAAGTATTTTTTATGGGATCTGATCTTTTACTGCGTTCCCAAAGCCGGTTTATGTCAAAAGAACGTATCCTGAAGGAAGAGATTGATAATCCTGTGGTAGATCTTTATCACGAACAAAAAGAACTTGAAGTGATTCAATACGAGGATGAAAAAGGAATCGAATACTTTGCCACCTGGTGTGCACTGCCCGTACTAAAAAGCATGGGGCTCGACTGGCCGCTTGTACTTATGATTCATTCGGAAGAGATTGATACCTTTTCGGGAAGAATGCGTAAACATATGACAATTCTGATAGGCGTTATTCTCCTTCTTACCATCACCATCAGTATTACCTATTCCGATAAGCTTCTCTATCCTATTCTTCAACTTGTGCGTTGGGTGCATAATATCAGCATAGGCGACCTATCCTTGCATCAGGTCAGGCCCGTTAGTAAAGATTTTAAAGAAATGGCAACCAATGTGGAAAACGTTGCCAATACGTTTCGCGATATCAGCAAAGTGGCACAGGCGATTTCAGTGGGTGATTACAGCCGTTATCTGGAGGTACGGCATGAAAACGATAACCTCAGCAAATCCATCAACCAGATGAAAATTAATCTTGAAGAAGCCGCCCGCATCAGGGCACATCAGCTTTGGATAAAGGATGGTGAATCGGGATTATATGAAATCATGCGGGGAGATAAGGAGATAGAATTATTAACGAAAGAGATGATCTCTTTTATTACCAGATACCTCAATGCGCAAATAGGGGCCCTGTATTTACTGAACCCCAACGACAATACGCTGGTACTCACCTCCAGTTATGCCTTTACAAAACGAAAAGGGGTGCAAACGAAATACGCCATTGGTGAAGGGTTGATTGGACAATGTGCGAGAGAGAAGGAAATCATACAATTATCTCCGGTACCTGACGATTACCTGCACATCACTTCCGGGTTGGGAAATTCCGTACCAAAATTCATTATTGTTGCTCCGATTCAGTTTGAGGATGAACTCATTGGAGTTATTGAAATGGGTTCGATCCATGCGTACGATGATAAAACTGCCGAGTTTCTTATGAACAGTTTAAAAAGTATGGGCATCAGCCTCCATTCCGCTAAATCGCGCGCAAAAGTCAGGGCTTTATTGGAGAAAACACAGGCACAGGCAGAAAAGCTTAGCAAACAACAGGAGGAACTCAGGCAAACCAATGAGGAGCTCCAGGTGCAGCAAGAGGAGTTACGCGTGGCGAATGAAGAGCTGGAAGAACAAACGAAAGCACTCAAAAAATCAGAGCAGGAGCTGCAAGGGCAACAGGAAGAGCTGCGTGTTATTAACGAAGAATTGGAAGAAAAAACAAAATCACTGGAGCTACAGAAAAAAGATGTTTTGGATAAAAATATGGAGCTGGAGGTAGCCCGGGCCAACATTGAACAAAAAGCCAAAGAGCTGGAAATATCCAGTAAATATAAGTCGGAATTTCTGGCCAACATGTCGCACGAACTCCGGACCCCCTTGAACAGCCTGTTGATCCTTTCCCGCGATCTGGCCGATAACCATGCCAAAAACCTGAATGCCGACCAACTCGAATCTGCAGAAATAATTTACAAATCAGGCAACGACCTGCTGATCCTGATTAACGAAATTCTCGACCTTTCAAAGATTGAATCCGGGAAAATGTCGCTTACTATTGCCCGGATAGAAATTCAGGATATTGTCGGCAATCTGAACATGCAGTTCCGGCACGTAGCCGAAGAGAAAGGGCTATATTTTAAATTCGATATCGACGACGAGTTGGAAGGAACCCTCATGACAGATCAGCAGCGGTTGGAGCAAATCCTTAAAAACATTGTGTCCAACGCCATGAAATTCACCCATGAGGGAGGCATTACGCTAAAAATCAGCCGTCCGGACCACAATATCCGACTCACCAGAGAGGGACTGACACGGGATAAGAGCATCGCATTTAGCGTAATCGATACGGGAATTGGAATTCCGGAGAAAAAACAACTGGCGATATTTGAAGCATTTCAGCAGGCCGATGGGTCCACTTCACGAAAATATGGCGGCACCGGACTAGGGCTTTCCATCAGTCGCGAACTGGCAAAACTGCTTGGCGGAGAAATTACACTACAATCAGAAATTGACAAAGGATCTGTTTTCTCGCTTATTGTACCTTTAGAAATTCATACTGAAAACGAAGAGCTAAAAGAGAAGATTGAAGTAACACGAGCTGAAAACAAAGCCCGTTTTAACCAGCAACATCCGGAAACAATCCTCCCATCGCCTACACCGGCCAACCGGAACGACCATGCCAAAACAATCCTTCACGACGAAGCCGTGGAAGATGACCGGGATGACCTTTTAGCAGAGGATAAAAAAATTCTGATCATCGAAGATGACAGAAACTTTGCACAAACCTTACGAAAACAAAGCCGGGAGAAAGGTTTTAAAAGCCTTATTGCCTTGACGGGAGAAACCGGACTGAAACTGGCAAAAACATTTATGCCCGACGCCATTATCCTCGATCTGAAATTACCCGGGATCGACGGCATCAACGTGCTGGAAATTCTAAAAGATGAACCCAAAACGCGCCATATCCCTGTACACATGATGTCGGCCTATGAGGAAACCATTGATGCGCTCAAAAAAGGAGCCATAGGATACTTAATGAAACCCCCGAAAGCCGATGAACTGGAACAGGTTTTTACACGGCTCGAACATTATATCCAGCGCAAAATGAAAGACCTTCTGCTGGTAGAAGATGATAAAAATATGCGCAAAAGCATTAAAATGGTAATCGGAGATAACGACGTCAATATCCACGCCGTTGACTCCGGTAATGCCGCCATCAAGGCCCTGGAAACAGGCGCATTCGATTGTATGGTGCTGGATCTCGGCCTTCCCGACATGACCGGCTTCGAATTGTTAAAAAAACTCGACAATCACGAATCCATTACATTACCTCCGGTGATTGTCTATACGGGAAAAGAATTGACCCGCGAAGAAAATGAACTACTTCAAAAGTATACCAACACGATTATTATCAAAGGTGTGAAATCGGAAGAACGGCTACTCGACGAAACAGCGCTCTTTCTGCACCGTATCGTGGATAAAATGCCCCAAAAACAACGTAAAATGATTACGAATCTTCACGATAAAGATGCCCTTTTCACCGATAAAAAAATTCTGGTTGTGGACGACGATATGCGTAATGTGTTCGCATTAAGCAAAATACTCACAAATAAAGGCATGAAAGTATCTAAAGCCGTGAATGGAAAAATGGCCATGGAAGTGATTGAGAAAGAAGGCGATTTTGATTTGGTTCTGTTGGATATTATGATGCCGGAGATGGACGGTTATGAAACCACACGCCGGCTACGGGAAAATCCCCGGTTCCGGAATCTTCCGGTAATTGCCCTTACCGCCAAAGCCATGAAAGACGACCGCCAGAAATGCATTGATGCCGGTGCCAATGACTACCTCAGCAAACCTGTAAATGTGGACAAACTGCTCTCGCTCATGCGTGTATGGCTGTATCAATAATTGTTTTACCTTTATCCTACGATCATCCGTTGCAAAAAGAAAAAGCAAAAAATGAAACAAAAACCCAAAATACTTCTGGTCGACGATAAATTTGAAAACCTGATTGCCCTGGAAAAGGTATTATCAGAATTTGATGTTGAATTTGTTCACGCACTGTCGGGTAATGAAGCCTTGATGGAAACCTTTTTACATGATTTCGCACTGGCCATTGTCGACGTACAGATGCCTGAAATGGATGGTTATGAAGTAGTTGAACTGATGCGTCAGGAAGAAAAGACAAAACTTCTGCCCGTAATTTTTGTCTCGGCCATATATAAAGAAGACTTTCACGTAATAAAAGGCATTGAAACCGGTGCCGTCGACTTTATCCCAAAACCGATTATTCCGGCAATACTGAAAGGAAAAGTACGTGTATTTCTCGACTTACATATTTATAAAACACAGCTGGAGGAAAAAGTTGACCAACGCACGCATGAACTAAAAAAAGCAAATCAACGCCTTAATGAAGAGATTCTTGAACGCCGTAAAGCCAACCATTTGGCCGAAAAAGCAAAAAAACGGGCCGAAGAGGCCGACCGCCTGAAATCGACTTTTCTGGCCAATATGAGCCATGAAATACGTACGCCCATGAATGGTATCATCGGTATGGCCGATATGATGCGCACTACTCCGCTTACCGAACAGCAAGAAGAATACCTTAACCTTATTGAATCCTCAGGAAAAACGTTATTAGCCATTATTAATGATATTCTCGACTTGACCAAAATTGAGTCGAATCAGATGAGGCTCGAAAAAGTATCCTTTAATTTGGAAGAAGAGGTTCAAAGAGCATTAAAACTCTTCCATCTGAAAGCACAGGAAAAAGGGATCCGTTTGATTTTTCAGGCAGAAGAAGGAATTCCGGAAATCCTGTTGGGTGATCCCATCCGGCTAAAGCAAATTCTGATCAACCTGCTTAGCAATGGAATAAAATTTACCGAAAAGGGAAGCGTCTCCCTTATTATCAGCATCCTTAAAAACAATACACAAACCATACGGCTGCTCTTTAAGGTAATTGATACCGGAATGGGAATTACTTCATCAGCCATTAGCAGCCTGTTTAATGAATTTACCCAATCGGATGTTTCCATTACCCGAAAATTTGGAGGTACAGGACTTGGCCTGGCCATTTCAAAAAAACTCACCCATCTGATGAAGGGTGAAATAGGCGTTGAAAGTGAAATTGAGAAAGGATCCACTTTTTGGTTTACTGTTGAATTAGAAAAAGAAAAAACCAACCAACCAGTGCTGCAGGCTGAAAGGATCGATTATTCAAACGAAAACAAGAAACAACAACTTTCCATTCTTCTGGTGGAAGACAACCTGATTAACCAAAAGGTCGCCATCTTTAACCTTAAACAGCTGGGCCATGCGGTGGATCTGGCAGAAAATGGTCAGGCGGCAGTGGAAAAATTTAAAACAAAAAAATACGATACCATCCTGATGGATATCATGATGCCCGGTATGGACGGTGTTGAGGCTACCAAAACAATTCGTAAAATGGAAGCAGAAAAACATATTCCGGATAATGAACGTATTTATATTATTGCCATGACAGCCAACGCACTGAAAGGCGATAAAGAAAAATACCTGCAAGAAGGAATGGACAACTATATTAGCAAACCTTTTCAATTAGAAGATCTGAAAAAAGTATTAATCGTTCAAAAAGTATAATCCCCTGATTCTTATGTTGTAAATCATCATGCCAGAACACAAACCCAAAATACTGATAGTCGACGATCGTCCTGAAAATCTGGTGGCGCTGGAAAAGCTTCTGAATGGTTTTCAAGTGGAATTTATTCGTGCATCGTCGGGAAATGAGGCCATTACACTCACGTTTCTGCACCGGTTTGCTCTGGCTATCATCGATATCCAGATGCCGGAGATGGACGGATATGAAACGGTAGAATTGCTTCGTCAGGAAGAAAGCACAAAGTTACTCCCGGTAATTTTTGTTTCGGCCATCTATAAAGAAGATTATTATGTAGTGAAAGGAATTGAAGCCGGAGCCGTAGATTTTATTTCAAAACCCATTATTCCGGAAGTGCTGATTGGAAAGGTCAGGGTTTTTCTCGACCTCTACCTAAAAAACTATGCACTGGAAATAACAAATCAGGAGCTGTTGGAGGCCAAAGAAAAAGCAGAAGCTGCCGCATACACAAAATCAATGTTTCTGGCCAATATGAGCCATGAAATCAGAACTCCGATGAATGGCATTGTGGGAATGACGGATATTTTGAATACCACAAATCTGACCCCCGAGCAAAAAGAATACATCGGTCTGATCCGGCTGTCGGGTCAAAATCTACTGGCCATTATCAACGATATTCTGGATTTCTCCAAAATTGAATCGGGTAAAATTGAACTGGAAAATATCGACTTTATTCTCTCCGACCTGATTACCAGTTTATTAAAAGTACTGAAAATCAGTGCTGATGAAAAAGGAATCCGGCTCGAATACGGGATTGCACCGGAAATACCCAACAACCTCTCCGGTGACCCGGTGCGCATCCGTCAAATTCTGACTAACCTGCTGAATAATGCTATAAAGTTTACGGCCAACGGAAAAGTGATTTTAAAGGTGACTGCAAATGAAATCCTTTCCGAAGAGGTAATTTTACGATTTGAAGTAATTGATACCGGCATTGGTATCCCGGAAGCACAGCAATCCAAATTATTCAAGGCATTCAGTCAAACTGATCACAGTATTTCGCGCAAATATGGGGGCACAGGTCTGGGGTTGGCAATTTCCCACAATCTGGTACAATTGATGAACGGCACTATTGGCGTAATCAGTGAACCGGAAAAAGGGAGTACCTTTTGGTTTACCCTGCGGTTAGAAAAAGCAAAATCGGGAGATAACGTTACGAAGGAGAGACCGGACAAAACCACGATAGCTGCAGAACCGGCAAATACCTTGCGTATTTTACTGGCGGAAGACAACTTTATCAATCAAAGAGTAGCCCTGTTTGCCCTCAAAAAATTTCCTGGAGTGGTTGAATTGGCAGAAAATGGCAAAGTTGCCCTGGAAAAACACCTCGCCAATCCCTACGATGTTATTCTGATGGATATTCAGATGCCGGTAATGGATGGAATGGAAGCCACACAAATAATCAGAAAAAAAGAAACCGCCGGGGAAATACCCAAAAAAGTAAAAATCATTGCCCTGACAGCCAACGCCCTGAAAGGAGAAAAAGAAACTCTGATGGAGCAGGGAATGGATGAATACCTGTCGAAACCCTTTAAACCTGATGATTTGATGGAAATTATTGCACGGATAACAAACTAATGACAGGATAAATGGCGTGAAATATGGATAAAAAAGAAGATCTGATAATTACACCGCAACAGCTGGAAACGGAAGAGATAGAACTTGAGCTTTTGCTCGAGGCCATCTACCGAAAATACGGTTACGACTTCCGTAATTATGGGAAAGCCCATATAAAACGGCGTATCAAACACCGGCAAACATCAGCTTCGCTGGAGAGTATCTCCATGATGCAACATCAGGTTTTACACAATGAAAACTTTTTTGAACTCCTGCTTCGCGATTTATCAATTAATGTTACTGAAATGTTTCGCGACCCGGGCTTTTATGCGACTCTGCGACAAGATGTAATTCCGGTTTTAAAAACCTACCCTTTTATAAAAATCTGGCATGCAGGATGTTCCACAGGGGAAGAGGTATACAGCATGGCCATACTTCTTCAGGAAGAAGGCTTGCTTAATCGCGTACAAATATATGCTACCGACTTTAACCAGGCCGTACTACAAAAAGCCAGAGAGGGAATATTCCCGATCGACAGAATTAAAGAATATACACTAAACTATCAAAAATCCGGAGGGAAAAAATCTTTTTCTAATTACTATACGGCCCACTACAACTCAGTGATCATGAATGCTGATTTGAAAAAAAATGTCGTATTCGCTGACCATAACCTGGTAACCGACAGTGTTTTTGCTGAAGTGAACCTGATCATATGCCGTAATGTTTTAATTTACTTTGATAAAGAGCTACAGGATAAGGTAATCCATTTATTTAATGAAAGCCTTACCAATGGGGGTATTCTCTGCCTGGGATCGAAAGAAAACCTACGGTTCAGTAGTTCCTTTCCCGCATTTCAGCCCATCAATGAAGCGCACAAAATTTACAGAAAAAAATATACGCCCTAAATGCATCCCGGAGCTATTGTTATCGGTGCCTCAGCGGGCGGCATGGAAGCCCTGGCAAAAATCATCCCCCCCTTGCCGGAAAAATTTCCGGTACCCATTATCATAGTGCAACATATCAGTCCCGACTCAGAAAACTATATCACCACCTATCTGAATAAATTGAGTCAGCTGGAAGTGAAAGAAGCAGAAGAAAAAGAGAACATAACCCGTGGGAAAGTGTATATCGCACCCCCCAATTATCACCTGCTGGTGGAGCGGAATAAAACCTTTTCACTTACCATTTCAGAACGGGTAAGTTACGCCCGTCCTTCCATCGATGTACTCTTTGAAACTGCAGCAGAAGCCTATGGCCGATGGCTCATTGGTATTATTCTCACGGGAGCCAATCACGACGGAGCGACGGGGATGTATACGATTCAACGCCACGGAGGTCTTACGGTAGTTCAGGATCCGTACACGGCTGAAATTGATACCATGCCGCGCGCCACACTGGAACAAATAACACCCACAAAAATACTTCCGGCAGAGGCTATCCCCGGCTGGCTTATCCAGATAACAAAATAATAATCGATTTAGCCGGCAGGAAATCCCAAAAACCTTCGAACTGCATTTTCAGTAATTCGTTGTATTTCAATCTTTTGACCTAACTCAGTACAAATGGCCAATTGGTACAAATCGGGAAGCGGCGTAAGATGCAATTCACAGGGTAAACCAACAGGATCCTCCACACAGAAATCCCCATGGCCGGAGGACACAATACTAAAATTTGACAATCCGTAGGCGATTCCCTGGCCCAAAAATTTAAGATAGGCCTCACGGGAAGTCCAGAGCTGGTAGAACAGCTGATCGCGTCGCTCGGGAGAAGAAATTGCATCCAGCAGCCCATTCTCTGTTGAGGAAAAATACCGGATGGCCACATGCATCCGTGCCTGCCGTATCTTCTCCACATCAACGCCTACCGGAACCGGTCCAGTGGCAACTACCACATAATCTACTGAATGCGACTTATTGAAATACCATCCTTCAACTCCTTCCGGTTGTGGTTTTCCATGAATATTTATTGAAAACTGCTGATCCGGAAGTGAAATGCCCAGCTCATGGCGGAATAACAAACGCATCAACAACTCACTATAAAGGTAATGGGAGGCTGTCAACGAATTTCCGGTGGCGTGGTAGCGTTCAATCACCGCATCCAGATGCTGATGCGCAGCGTATTCCAGCAATGTATGCTCTTCCACGCAGTGAATATCCATATAATAGACATTGATCATCCTTGCAAAGCCTGTTTTCAATGAAAAAATTAAAAATCACCTTCCTGTTGCCAAATCCGGATTGCCTCATCCACCTTTTCCTCCATCGGCAATCGCCCATCGATCCAATGGATAATAAACCCCTTTCGCTCCATCCGTCGGAACCAAGTCATTTGGCGTTTGGCAAACTGATGAATCGCAATATTCAGTCGTGTTACCATCTCCTCCTTACTGATACGGCCTAATAAATACCATGTAATATACTTGTATTCAAGACCATAGAAGATGAGTCGTTCAGAATCCACTCCGCTATCAAGCAACTGCTGCACCTCCTCAACCATACCCGCTTCCAAGCGGGCATGAAGCCGGTGGGTAATGCGTTCACGAACCTGCTCCCGCTCCAGATGAATACCTACAATAACCGAAGGGATCGATGGATACCGGTCACAGGAATTTTCGGCATAGTAAGTTTCAATCTCCAGCGCCCGTATTAAACGTTCACGGGAATCTGTATCCGTATGGTTATGCAATGTTTTCAGGGTTTTCAGCCGATCTTCCAGTGCTTTAAGGGAAAGGTGATTGAATTCATGGCGCAACGCCCTGTTCTCCGGAACCTTTTCCAATCGATAGTTTCCCAATACAGCTTCCAAATAGAACCCTGTTCCACCGCAAAGAATAACCCGCTTCCCCTGTGCGGCCACCGAGCGGTAAGTGCGATAAAAATCACGCGTAAACGCATACACATTGTATTCATATCCCGGGTCAACAATATCCAATAAATGATACGTAACAGATGCACCCTGTACCTGGTAATCCGCATAATCCTTTCCCGTTCCCAGATTCATTCCTTTATACACCTGACGTGAATCGGCGCTGATAATTTCCGCATTGGTTTGTGCTGCAATAGCGGCAGCCAAAGCAGTTTTCCCCGTTGCAGTAGGTCCTAAAAGCGTTAACATCATAGCCTATACTTTTCGTCATGCATTCGACGTTGTTGCAATTCCGCTTCGAACATCCTGCGCCGGATACGTTCCAGCTTGTCGGTATCGGTATGTTCAAAACCTGTTACAGGAACAAAGGTAGCGTAATTTGTCCGTAAAAATGTATTCAGCGCCTCAAGGTTGTCGCCTGGCGACTGCAAATAACGATAACGAAGGTACTGACGAATTCTTAATCCATCAATGCGGGTATAACAGGCTCTAACAAAAAGCTCTTCAGAAGGATAGTTCGCCCGTAACGGTCCCCATAAATCGTCGGTTTTCAACATCTCTTTTAAAAACGGGGTCATAGGAAGCGTAAGGTCTTTCCGAAAGAGTGCAGGAAAAGCATCAAATGTTTGTTTCACTTCATCGAACAGAGCCTCAGCATAGAACGGATAACTCGTCCAGTCGCCACCAGCACCACGGATCAATGCAGGGCCTGTACCGATGGGTACACGGGAAGAAAACCGTGCGGAAGGAGCTACTACTGCAGAACAATAATCCAGTACCGGACCCGCCTTGGCCAGTTTCTGCAAGAAATAAAAATCTTCTCCACCGTTATGCGGTGTAATCCCCCCTACCCTTTTATACGCCCTGACAGGTACAGCAAAAGCACTGCCTAGGGCACTACGTGCATAAGGCAAATTACGAAAGTAAAGCTGCAATGCATAGTAGCGCATATAAACTTCGTAACGCAATATCGCACGTGCCGCAATAACATCCTCAGGAAGTACATGAAAATAGGGAACGGCCAAACCCATCGCGGAAGGAAATTCGGACAGGCGCTGGGATACCATGGAAAAATAAGAAGCAGGATAATCCGTATCAGCATCCATAGAGACAATAATATCCCCGGGATCAGCAACTGCGGTAATGGCCTCCATCAGCTGCCTACGCGCCATTCCCACACCCTGCCGGCGTCCTGTCCAGCCTTTCCCTGGTGAGGCATTATCCATTACCACCACCCGATCATCGTGCAAAGCAGAAAGGTACGCCAGGGTCATACGGTTGCGCGCTGTTACCGCAGCAAATGTTGGATCACCATGCCAATTATCCGGTTGATTAACACAAACATACAACTTTTTCAAGGGGTAATCGAGGCGTTGAAATAAACGGATGGAATGCCGGATGGAGTCATATTCATCCAGCACAGGTAAAGCCATAAACAACATTGGCATCATGGCACAAAGATAGAGAAACGCATCAGAAAAGAAGGCAAGAAAAAAGATACGTAACCCTCGAAAAAAACGCAATTATGTGTATCTTTAGGCTGCAAACAGGCCAGGAATAACTTCCGGGTTCCAAAACCTCAACACCTGTATCACAATGAATAACATCAGCAACATCGACTTTTATCTTCGGATTGTCCGGTTATTATCGAACGGGCGCAGGCATCACAGGGATAACATTTGTGAAATATTTGACATTAGCCGAAGAAAATTCGACCGAACCATCAGCGACCTGCGGGAAGTGGGTTTCGATATTCCCAGGCCGAAAGAAGGCTATTACTATATCGACCGACGGAACTCGCGCAGTGAATTACAGGAGTTGGTTTACATCACAAACGAAGAGCTGGCCATTTTGGCAGAAGCCATTGAAGCCATTGATGAAACCAACACCCTTAAGCAGGATTTGCGAAAAAAGCTTCGCTCGCTCATCGATGTGGATTTAATCACACAATCGATACTTCATCCAAGGCGTGCCCGGATTGTGAAGACGCTGGGGGAAGCGATTCAACACCACGAACAAGTTATCATTGAAAGATACCGTTCGGGGCACAGCAACGAAATCCGTGACCGTAAAGTAGAACCCATATCACTGAGTGCCAATATGCAAATGTTATGTGCCTATGATATTGAAGACCGTATTCCCAAACAATATAAAATCACCCGAATGCGTGATGTACAAAACCTGCATAAACCAGCACAGTACGAAGCATACCATAAAGAGCTACGCACAGATCCCTTTCGTATAAGCGGGACAGCGGGGAAAAAAATAAGGTTCACCATGAGCCTGCTGGCTTATAATCTACTCATGGAGGAATACCCTTTGGCTGCGGAGTTTACTACGGAAAACGCACCCGGGGTATGGGCGTTCGAAGGAGAGGTTTTTCTTTACGAAGGCGTAGGACGGTTCATCCTGAGCCTGCCCGGGGAAATCACCCTTCTGGCAGACAATGGATTAAAGGCGTATATTAAGGCAATGATTAAAAAATTCTGATAGCACTGGCGACCATTAAAATTGACATATTTTAGCATTTTTAATGCAAAAATGGGTATAACAGTATGACATTAGATAATAATTACAGGAAAGAATTATCTCTATATTATTGATTATCAATAATTTAATTATAATATTCCATTTTTTTCTACATTTTTTTTAAATCACCATGAAACGGCAAAATGGGGCAGTAATTTTGCCCTATAACGATGATTAAAAAAATGGCACAACATCTCACCTCAACCCTATTGCAAGAACGTTGGCCCGGCAGTGAAGAAGACGGACAATCCGTGTCGGAGCCGCTGGCCGGCGACCGGTAACCTCCATTACCCGCCACCATCCCGGGGACGCCCAATCCCCGGGGTATTGGTGGCATAATAAGTCCCAGTGAACGTATCCGTCCGGTAGGGTATAGCCCTCTATAAATCGGGCTTATGTATAGAGGGCTAAACAAACCTATCATTTTCTTTATAAATTTACAACTGGATATCCACTATGAGTTCAGGAAATAAGCCTTACACTTTTCATTGACACACTTTTGGTGATGCTACCCCATAAAATTTCAGGGTGTTGCATTGCCGAAATCAGGAATAAACTACAGCTATTCAAATAGTTATCATGCACGCCCACCTGTTAACTGGCTATTAACAAACACTTGATAACTCAGTGCGAAGCTTAAGTAAATTATTTTTCCCGCACCTTAACAAGAAACTAAATCCATTTTACCAGCGGGAAATCCTGACGGTGAGGCAGAAGATCGTGTACCGGAAACAAACGGAAAGCAAAGTCGATAACCCCCGGATCATTAACAACCTGTTCATAGTTAAACACGAGTTTGTCGTCATCCTTCTGATGCACCGTCATCAGGGCGGTGGAGGTCATTTGTACCTCATCATTTACTTTGCGGGCAAAAACCACTTCCATTCCCAGTTCATGCAGTTTAAAGCCCGGGGTATACAATTCAACCTCTGCTTTAAAGTTATCACCCAGACAAAGAGCACGGGCCGTAGATTGGGGTACATTCACCGAAATGACTTCAATATTGTCCCAACGGCTTAAAATCCGCTGTTTCCAATAGGCCAGTTTTCGTAATTCGGCATACGCATTGGGTTTAACTTGTTCAAGGCGACTTAGCAATCGGGAATATAACTTAGAATAATAATCGTCCAGTTGACGTTTCATTGTAAAATGAGGAGCTATGCCGGCCATGGTTTTTTTAATTCTGGCCACCCACTGTTCGGGTATGCCCTGTTCATTTCGGGTATAAAAGGCATTAGTAATTTCATTTTCTATCAGGTTGTAGATTGTTTCAGCGTCCAGCTCATCCTGCAAATCCTGATTATCATAGGTACGGTCCTGCTTAATCGCCCATCCGGCGTCGGGCAGATAACCTTCGGCCCACCAGCCATCGAGCACCGACAAATTCAGTACGCCATTCATGACCGCTTTTTCTCCGCTGGTACCACTGGCTTCAAGCGGGCGTGTGGGGGTATTCATCCACACATCCACGCCACGGGTCAGTGCTTTTCCAAGCAGCATATCATAATTTTCGATGAAGAAAATTTTTCCGATAAATTCCGGTCTGCGCGAAATTTCAACAATATGCTTAATCAACCCTTGCCCGGCATGATCGGCGGGATGGGCTTTCCCGGCAAAAATAAATTGTACGGGCTTTTTAGGATTATTCACAATGGCGGAAAGCCTGTCGATGCTTTTAAAGAGAAGATGGGCCCGTTTGTAAGTAGCAAAACGGCGCGCAAATCCGATAGTCAGACGATCGGGATTAAGCCCTTCAATAACATCAAGAATATCCCGTGGGTTTTCCTGTCGTCGAGTCATATCAGCGGCCAAACGCATGGAGAGATACTTCATTAAATGGGTACGCATAAGATTACGCGTAGACCAGATGACATCATCCTTGACCGAGAAAATTTTACTCCAGATTTCCGGATCGGATTGATGATGAATAAAATCCGGTCCAAAGGTTTCTTCATGTATTCTGCGCCATTCTTTTCCAACCCAGGTTGGGTAATGTACACCGTTGGTTACATGGCAGATAAAAAGTTCTTCCGGGAAAAAACCGGGGTACAACTCTTTAAACATTTCACGGGAAACTCTGCCATGAATTTTACTGACACCGTTCACCTCTTGTGCCATTTTTGCTGCCAGTACACTCATGGAAAACTTCTCAGCGGTATTACCGGGAGAAAACCGCCCAAGCCCCATAAATTCATCCCAGGAAATATTCAGACGATCGGGATAATGGGCAATATAAGTTCGCATAAGATCTTCATGAAAGAAATCGTGCCCGGCAGGGACAGGAGTATGTGTGGTAAAGAGGGTGGAAGAACGAACTATTTCCTTAGCTTCAACAAAAGAATAGTGTTTTATTTGCACATAATAGCGTAACCTTTCAAGTACGGCAAAAGCCGCATGGCCTTCATTGAGGTGGTACACTTTTGGTTTTAGTTGCAAGGCTTCCAACATCCTTATTCCCCCAACACCAAGTAATAATTCCTGCTTAAACCGATTCTCCCAGTCACCACCGTAAAGCTGATGGGTCACCTGGCGGTCAAAATCATTATTTTCCGGAATATCCGTATCGAGCAGATAGAGTGAAACACGACCTACAGGCACACGCCAAACCTTGGCTACCAGATTCCGTCCGGGCAGGGCCAGGGTAATTTTCACCCATTCCCCCTCTTTATTTCTAACGGGCTCAATGGGTAAGTGGGTAAAACGCTGGGGATGACGGGCTGATATTTGATCCCCCTGAATAGAAAGCTGCTGTGTAAAGTATCCATAGCGGTAAAGCAAACCGATTCCGATCATAGGGCTATTTGAATCCGAAGCTTCCTTCATATAATCACCTGCAAGCATGCCCAGCCCACCGCTAAAAATCTTCAATGAATCATGAATACCAAACTCCATGGAAAAATAGGCAATATCGACTGGGTCAGAAGATTTTTCGGCCATATAGGTATTAAAATCATGCAGCACCCGTGAATATTTATCCATAAACAACTTATCACGAATCAATTCCTGAAGGCGTTTATAGGATAGATTTTCAAGCATGGCAATCGGATTATGCGCAAAGGTTTCCCAGAGTGCAGGATCGATAATTTGGAAAAGTTCCCCGGCTTCGACGCTCCACGACCACCACAAATTTCTGCTTAGAGCCCGGAGTGCCTTCAGTTTTTCCGGAAAAACTGGTTTCACCATTGTCTTTCGCCAAACGGGTGCATTGGTTTTCAGTGCATCAACCAAAGGTTTCACATCGGGTTTCATTTTATAGGCATAAAGGTCGGCCCGTAAGGCTGCTTTTGAAAGCGCCAATGCATACGAATCGTTATAATATTGAATCAGGTTTTCCCATAAAAGCTTTCTGGAAAGCACTCTAGAGGAAGCGCTCCTCCCGACCCGGATGTCGGGCTCCATCAAAATGCTGGCAGCCATGGCGTTCTTCAGTTGCTTCACTGCATCATGGTAATTATTATCATCACGAATAATAACAGTGACGCCTTGTTCTGTATTGATTTCATGATCCTGAATCCATTTTCCGAAACCAGCCAAATTGGTAGTAATCGTGGGGATTCCAAAGGCAATGCTTTCAAGCGGTGTATAACCCCAGGGTTCATAATAAGAGGGAAAGACAGAAAGGTCAAACCCTGTCAGCAGATCATAATAATTGAGGTCAAAAATCCCATCGTCTCCATTCAGATAGGTAGGAACAAAAATGACATGTACATTATTTTCCGGAATTTCATTAAAGCGGTGCGCTTTAAGATGGTTAAGGATCTGATCATACCCCGGATTATGCAATCCGTGGGTCAGATACTCTCCCGAAATAGCGGCGTGTTCATCAACAGGCTGGCCAATTTTAGCCTTCAGATCTTTCCTTGCACCACTTTGATCCCCTGGAATAGTAATAAAAGCGACCACGGTTCGTCCATTAAGTCCATTGGTATTCAAGGCATTCAAACTATCGATAAAAAGATCGATTCCTTTGTTGCGGTATTCATACCGCCCACTGTTAATCATCAAAAACGCATCGTCAGGCAATGCGCTATTCAAAAGAGCCGATGCAACATCCAACAATTTTTTTCTTGCTATTGTTCGCTTTTCTTTAAGGTCTTCATCAGAGGCAACAAATCCATTATCAAATCCATTAGGGGTGATAAAATCCACTTCTCGTCCAAGAAAAATCCGACATTCTTCAGCAGTAATCGACGACACCGTGGTGAAGCAGTCGGCATTTTGTGCGGCCAGTTTTTCCAGTGAATACTTAGAGCGGAGATTGAACCTGCCGGAGATTTCCCCGGGATTAAACTGCGATGGGTTTTGGTATAATTTCAAGCCATTTCCGGCGATAGCGCGGCCAAGTACAGTAGCATGGGTGGTAAAAACAGTTCCAATCTGAGGAACCTGACTTTTAAGGTACAGAATGCCTGTACCGGTCATCCACTCATGAAAATGTGCCACGATCCGGTCTTGTGGCCCAAGATTATACTCATAATAGGATTCAATTACCCGGGCTGCGGCATAGCCAAACAGGGCCGGCTCCACGTAATCCCATCCTCCCGACAGGCTGTCCAGTTTATATTTTTCCCAATTTCCGGCAAAAATCCGGTCTTTCTCCGGAAAATAGGCCGTAAAATCAACCAAAATCGCCAATGGTTTTCCGGGGATATTCCAACGGCCGGTGCGAAACAATAATCCTTCCGCATTGGCTTTCTCCTTCCATACCGGAAAGAGGCTATTATCTTCAATAAAATAAGGGTTATCCGCTGTTTCTTTCCAAACATCAGGCCCCATAAAAATATGTACACCATTTTGTTTTTCAGCCGCTGCAGCCTTTGTCGACAACACGGTATAAATTCCACCCACTTTATTGCAGCTTTCCCAGCTAATTTCAAATACAAAGTCCGCGCTATTTAATTCTTGTTCACTCATACCTCTAAATTATAAATACAAATCACTCCATTTTTTTCGGGAGTAAATACTTCGGGGTTGCAAAATTAACATTCTGCAACATAGAAACAAATGACAGGGAAGAAGGTTAATCCTGACTACAAATCAATGCAATAGATTCGTTATTAATGCACTAATGCCGCGATAAATATCCTGGCTTTTTTCACTTCATCGTACCCGGAAGGTGGGTTAGCATTCACAATTTCATTTCTTTTCTTGATGCTCAATTTCCGCAGCACATACTCCTTTTTTGAGCGGCCCAGCCCTTTAAGTGCAGCAGCAATCACATGGCTGTCGACATCGTTCAGCACGCGTTTAACTTCTCCGGCAGAAAGGTGAAAGAGCCTGTCGAAAGAAGAATTGTTTTCGTAGGTTAAATTTTTGTGATCCGGCGTATTTTTTTCATTTTCTGTTTCCGGGATACTTTTCAGCATCTGGTATTGATCGACCCGTATTAAAAAATCAGATACAATATTCATATAATTAATAAAGGCCTCATAGGCAGATCCATAAGGATTAAAATAACTGTGTACCATACCATCGGAAAACCATTTTGTGCACATATAATAAAAATGGTCGCTACTTTGGAGTAGGTTCCAGTCGTAAAGTAGTTGTTCATCGGTGCAATGCATCATCAATTCCTGAACGGAATAAAGTTTTTCAAATGCTTCATCCTGTAATTCATTACCCAGCCAGGCGGTAAGGTCGCGTTCCTCGTCGGCCCATGAAATGGGATGGGGTACATGAACCGGAGCCACAGGTTTATGGAGGGTGGATATTTCGGAAGGGGTGCGGAAAACATATTCCGTATCACCTAAAATACGTTCAACGAGTGCTTTAAAAAAGGCAAAAATGCCGCTATCTTCCCGTTGGTGTTCACCAAAAGTTTCATAATCCATAAAGAGATTCAGCACTTCATGATTTTCATCCATCGCATTCACCCATTGACTAAATTTTTCTGCAGTAAGGGGATATTCCGACCAGCCTTTTTCCGAAAAACGAAAAGCAATGTCATCGCTTAATTGATAATTACGCAAAAGGACATTCATTTTTGGGTTATGGGCGCTATGATAGAGGAAATTCGGACTTTTCCAACCCAGCACATGCTTAGCCCCTTCGGTGAGGATGGTCGTATAGCCCAAATCATAAACCATATCAGCAATATCGTCGGAATAAATCAACTCGGTATTTCGGAATGTTGTGGGTTTAACGCCAAATATTTCCTGTACCAATGCGGAATGTTTATTGATTTGGCTGATAAATTCACGGCGGTTTCGCAGTGAGGCCAAGGAATGGCTATAGGTTTCGGCCAAAAACTCTACATGGCCTGTTTTAGCCAGGTCGTGAAAGCTTTTGAGGACATCCGGGGCATACCACCGCAATTGCTCCAAGGCAAGGCCGGTAATAGAAAAGGAAACTTTAAAAGCGCTCCCATAGTTTTTTATCAGCTCCATAAGAAGCTTATTCATGGGAAGATAGGAGCGTTCAGCCACACGGCGCAGGATAAATTTATTCTGATAATCATCGTAATAATTATGATTAACTCCCATATCAAAAAAGCGATAACTACGGAGACGAAAAGGTTGATGTACCTGGAAATAAAAACATAATGACTTCATATTCAATATTTTAAATTATCAAAAAATATTTACAGCAGGGATGCATAAACATTGCGAATTTTATAGGCTGCATCATCCCATTTCAGTGCGTCAACTTCACTTTTCCCATATTTCTTAAATGTGTGGGATAAGGAATGATAATGAACCAGGCCATAAATGGCGTCGGCCATAGCATCGACATCCCAGAAATCTACTTTAATAGCATGTTTCAATATTTCGGACACGCCCGATTGTTTGGAGATAATCACGGGCACATTGGAGCGCATCGCTTCCAGGGGGACGATACCAAAGGGTTCAGAGACTGAAGGCATCACAAATACATCGCTGAGGGCGAACATTTTATCTACGTCGGCACCTTTCAAAAAACCGGTAAAGTGAAACCGGTCGCTAATGCCGAGTTGGGCAACGCGACGGATCAACTTATTCATCATATCGCCCGATCCGGCCATCACAAAGCGCACTTTATCCGAGCGTTGCAATACCTGATAAGCGGCCTCGATAAAATACTCCGGCCCTTTTTGAAAAGTAAGCCGACCGAGAAAAGTAATCACCTTCTCATTTACATTTTTTTTCAGATTCACAAAATCGCCTTCACTTCCGGGTTCCACGGCATTATGAACCGTTACGACTTTATCCGGATCAATTCCATATTTTTCGATCACAATGGCACGGGTAAGGTTAGAAACTGCAATCACCCGATCAGCGGCTTCCATTCCGCGGCGTTCGATATCGTACACCAGTTGATTGATATTTTCTCCGGAGCGGTCAAATTCAGTAGCGTGCATATGAACAACAAGAGGTTTTCCGCTGGTTTCTTTGGCGGCGATACCAGCGGAATAGGTGAGCCAGTCGTGGGCATGAATTATATCATGGTCGTATTGAGCCGCAACGGAGGAAGCGATAAGTGCGTAACGGGAAACCTCCTCGAGCAGGTTCGTACCATAAGCTCCGGAAAACGAAAATCTACGATCAGTAATTTGCTGGAGGTCATGTTTCGTGGTACGCGCTCTGTTCATCCGAATAGTTTTTTCAAATTCTTCCGGGCCGAGATAGGGAATCAGGTTCGATCCGATCTCCATATAGGTTATATTATCCCAATAGGTTTTAAAAGCCTGATCATCCATAGTAACGGCCACATCAGAAGCATTGATCAGACGCACAGCACGTTGGTCTTCATCGCCATAAGCTTTTGGCACGACAAAGAGTACCTTAACCTGGTTTTTCATCAACCCTTTGGTCATTCCGTAACAAGCCGTTCCCAGGCCACCGGTAATATGGGGAGGAAATTCCCATCCAAACATTAAAACTTTCATAGTGTTACGGTTTTATTGATTCGTACGGATAATAAATTCGATTAAAAGAAGAGCGGCCACACTGGTTGCATGAGAGATGGTACCACCGGCTTCATAGGGTGGGTCGCCGCTGTAGAGTTGTGAAATACTACCCAACCCATGTTCATTCATCACATCTTCGAATTTCCTGTAAATATTGTTCAAGGCGGGCAGTGAAGAAACGCCATAAAGTGAAAAATAAGCTTCGGCATAAGGCCCGAGCAGCCAGGGCCAGGCGGTACCCTGATGGTAGGCCTGATCACGGTTATTTTGTGTTCCGCGGTAGCTGGAATGATAATTCCCATGCTGAGGGGACAGCGAACGGAGGCCTCTGGGAGTCAGCAATTCACACTGAACGCGATTAACCACCTGCATTCGCACTTCTTCGGGGAGCAACCCATAAGGGCTGGCGGCAGCGATAATCTGATTAGGGCGAATGGCCCAATCTTTAAATTCACCATCAACAAAATCGGCAAGATACCCTTTTTCTTTATCCCAGAAAGTTTGCAGGAAAGCCTCCGGGATAGCATCATGAATTGTCTGCCATTCATCTACAAACACAGTATCACCGGCACTTTTTGCAAGGAGGAGAGAAAGGGAAATGGCATCGAACCAAAGGGCGTTAAGTTCAACGGCAAGCCCTCTTCGTGGGGTATAAGGGGCGCCATTCACCATGCCATCCATCCAGGTCAGAGGTTTTTCATGGTCTCCGGCCCAAAGAAGCCCGTTTTCGAGCATATGCACACCCTCAGCGGCGCCACGGCGGAACTGGCTTAAAATATTACGCATAACACGGTTGTACATTAGCCAGATCGCCTTTTCGTCTTTAAAAGTTGCGGCATACCAACGCATTGCATAAAAAAACCATAAAGAACCATCAACTGTAGGCATATATTGTTCACTTCCGGAGCCCCGGTTTTTAAAGAAAGCCCCCTCCATTTCGCTGATCATGGTATCGGTAACTGCGGTAAAAGCAGCAAAATCACCGCGCGTTAGCGCCAAACCCGGCAAGGCGATAAAAGTATCCCTTACCCAGGCGCCAAGCCAGGGATAACCGGCAATTAACCGGGTTCTTTGATCTTTTGTAATAAAAAACTGTTGAGAAGCATTGAGAAGACAATTCAGATAGCTGTTACGGGGCACACGTCGTTTGATTTCATTTGCAAACATTCTTTTCAGTCCACCGGGGGAAACCTCTTCCAGGCCGGCAGAGAACACAACGCTTTCTCCTTTTTTTATGGAAAGATCGAAATAACCGGGCACCAGCAAATCCTCCAATGAATCAAATCCTCTTTCCTTATCTTTTGCATATTCAAAATCGTAAAACCAGGTAGGTTCATGGGTAAATAGCACGTCTTTGTTACACTGCATATAAAGGGAGTCGTAACCTTCATAGAGCCGCATTTTTATTCCATTGGATACTGTTATGTACTGAGTGTCGGCGTAACTATTGGCCTTCATAACCTGATGTCGGTTACGAAAGGCCAAAAAAGGCTTAAGCCTTAATGTTGTCGGACTATGTGCATCGAGCAATGTATAACGGATAAGAATACGATCCTGAAGCGTACTGAACAAGCGTTCCTTTTTCAGCAAAACCCCCCCTACCCGATATACGATATAGGGAATGGGGTCAGCAGCCACATCCACAATATATTTATGGCCTTTAGGGCTAAAAACCTCATTTTTAAACATATGCACACCCAGATTAAAGGCAGCTTCATGCTGAATAATGGTTTCATCAAGCGAAGAGAGCAATACATGAAGGCCCCGGTCAACCCCGGGTTGTGCTGTAATCAGTAACCCATGACATTTCCGGGTATTACACCCAATAAGGGTAGTACTCCCATACGACCCGGCCCGGTTAGTACGCAGTAATTCCCGGTTTAAGGCGTAGCCTAAATTAACCAGTTGTTCCTTATCAAAATTAATATAGCTCATCTGTTAGTGTTTTCACGGTTGGTTCAAAATACGAAGATAAGGGTTTTGCTGCAGTAATATCTTGTATTTATTAAAAATTAACAAAAAACATATACGCACGCATAACCATTGTTTTAAACGCAATAAATCTTTTTTTGTTTAACAGATATCCGTAATTTAGGACTTTCATTTTTAGGAAGGATACTTCCTTAAAAATAGATTTTACAACATTGAACAGCAACAGCTATGATTCGAACAATCTATGGGTTCCTTTGTTTTTGTTTTTTGATGGGGGAAAACGTTTCAGGCCAGGATGCCGCATTTAATAATCCGCTGCCGGAGTGGTTGCCACAGACCTATGAAACCTATCGCTGGAATAATTTGGATCCCGGGAACTGGCAACCCGAATACTATTATTCTGTCTCTTACTATCCTGACGGAAAGCTTAAAACACAGATCCAGATAAAAAGTGAGACCAGAGACACCCTCTTTAAAACAATTTATTCGTATTCAAATGCCCTGGAAGGTGTGGCGACAAACGAGACAAAAACCCTGCAATACCTTAATAATAATAGCTGGATACCGGTTTCGTTACACATTGAAAAAATATCCCAAAGAGGGTTGACACTGGAAAATCTTTTGTATACCTGGACAAACAGCTATGCCTGGGTTCAACAAAGCGGGAATAAATATACGTACCTCTTTTCGGATGACGGGAAATTAATTCGCACAATCCGAATGGATTATTCGGCTGAAGAAGGAAAATATAATCCCAACAGCAGAGAAGTATATTATTACAATGGAAATGGATTAGAAACGCATTTAGCACAAAGGTGGAATGAAAGCTACAATGACTGGGAGCATTTTCAGCGAACCGATGCCATTTTTTCGACAGGCAGCACGCCTGATTCTTTATTTTATCGGGCTTTTATTGATTCCGTATGGAAGGTAACCTCAGTAAAAACGAATTTAGAGTGGTATAGTTATGAAAACTTCGTCAACGCTTATCAGTTAAGTCAATATACGATTGTCTATCCCTTAAACGGAGAATTAACGGCCAGTTATCGTTATCGAATTGAATACGGCAATAATGGAAGCCAAATCAAAATCGGAGAACGATACAGCGACGGGCAATGGCAAAACTTTTCACGAACCCAACACATTTTCGACACGAGTACAAATCCCGTTGAGATACGCAACGATACCTGGAATAACGAATGGGTTCCCACGTATTGGGTAACCTATATAAACAGCTATCAGGAAGGAAAATGGCTGGAACAGATTGCAAAACACTACAATTTGGAATACAACCAATGGGAAAAGGATCGGCGTATTGTGTATTCGAATCATTCCATGACCGACATAACGCAAACAAAGTTCGAGGCTACCCTGCGGATATTTCCGGTACCTGCAAAAACGCATATCAACATCACACTTCCCAGTGGCTTTCCAGCAATAGAAAACATCAGGATACACAGTATCATTGGTGAATCAACAGAATTCCGGATACCCAAAGAATCCGAAAATCTGTCAATTCCCATTGCCGGGTTTCCGCCCGGAATGTATATACTAACCATTCACTGCGGAAATCCCACAACACACCACTTCAGTTATAAAATACTGAAGCAGTAAAAAAACCGGCCACAAAGGAAGTCATGATTCAAGGAGGGCGTGGCCTTTACTCAAAATCATTGCAAGCAGAGCGCTTTGCAAATACATCAATAGTATAACGAATCGTAAACTCATGACTTCCAAGACTATATGCTTTAACTTCACCAAGATAGGTGTCATAGGAGTATCCAAAAGACAGATTATTATTAGTATGGATTTGCATCAGCAGCACCAGTGATTTTACATGTGAACGGTAAGAAACGCCAATATTAAAATGCTGATGGTAATTGGCCATCAGGTTCAGGTCGAAATAAAGATTTTCATTTTCTACCCATTTAAGAAGAACAGAAGGCTCGAAAGTCAACTGTGGATTGACGGTAATTTTTTTTCCTGAATAGAGATAGAAATGACGGGCTAAAGATTCATAAATAGTGTTCCAGCGTTGGGTTACATCAACAAAAACGATTTCGAAAAGATGCTTACTGGAAGCCCCGATATAAAAGTCTTTTGTATAATAATAAACGCCAAAATTCACATCAGGAAGGATATCATTGTAGCTTTGAGTAAAAAGAACCGGATCGTCAGAAATTTCCATATCCAGATTATTCCAGTCGATATGATGTTGGTAAATCCCTCCCTGAACACCAAAAGAGAGGATCCCTTTTCCTGTTTCAACGCTGTAGGAATAATTACCCATAATTCCATAATCGTTGGTTGCACCGAGGTTATCGCTAAAAACATACATACCAAGGCCAACTTTTTTCTTTTTCGTAGGGAAATGGGTACTAAAGGTCATGGTATTGGGAGCGCCATCAATTCCCACCCATTGATGACGATCGATCAAGGAAGCATTTAAAACGCCCTCAGAACCCGCGTAGGCAGGGTTCAATATAAAATAATTAAACATATACTGGTTGTACAGTGCATCATGTTGACTGTACACACCCGTGATAATAGCAGACAGTAATCCTACCAGTAATGTTAATCGTTTTAGCATGAAGTGTATCTTAGGATACGATTCGTTAGCCTGAAGGAACAAAACCCATTCCACTCAGGATAAAATCACATCCAGTTGTAATATATACAACTGTTTACCAATTACTTACACCACACATTCATACTAAAGAACAAATCAAAAATCGATTAATAACCGCTAATAAAAATCGAATACCGCAAAAACAACCGCACATAAGTGTGGTTATTAACGGTGCAAGTAGACCCAACCTTTCAGTGTTGGTCCACTTTTAAGTTTTAGAATGTAATAATAGTCTCCATTACCGAGTGACCGGCCTTGGTTATCCGTTCCATCAAATACATTATCTCTGTTATTATAGTTGCGGATTGTTCTGACTAACGCTCCCCAACGATCCATAATAAAAACTTCATTTTCAGGGAATTGCCATATACCTTCAATTTTCCAGGTATCATTAATTCCGTCGCCATTCGGAGTCAGTGCATTATATACGTGCAAATCAATTTCCGGATAATCAACATACGTAATTGTTATTAATATGGTTGCAGTATCGCATAAAACAGGGAAGCCATCATCACAAACCGCGTAAGTCAGGAGCTCTTCACCCACATACCCCATAATCGGCGAATATTTGAATTCATCATTCATCAGCCATTCCACATCACCATTTATGGGTGAACTGATAGAGGATACCGATAGATTATTGCCATCGGGGTCAAGGTCATTGTCTAAAGGTTTAAAATAGACCGGCATATTCATGTCGGTAGTAAAATAATCATCTGAAGCGACTGGCGGGTGATTTACCGGATGCACAAGAATGGTCACCGCAGCGATATCGTCAAAGCCAGAAGTATTTTCAAACCGGTAGATAAAACTATCGGTACCGGAGAAACCATCATCAGGGTAATATACAAAAGATGAATCAACCGGACTAATCATAGCCTGGCCATGGGTGGGTTCGACAGCCAGTGACAAGGAGTTAATGTTATAATCGGAGGCACAGAAAAGATCATTTTCTACTACAGGAATTACGACGGGCACATCTTCATTGGTTTCCGCTTCATCATCGATTGCCTCAACACGACTTAAGACATGGATTATACAGGAACATTCGTTGATATTTCCGTAAATATCGATTAATATCCAGTTGACAACTGTTTCTCCAAGGGGATAGGTACCACTGGCGTTGCTGGTACCTGTTCGGTCGTTATAAACAAATTCTACTCCACAATTATCAAATACCGTCGGCATGGAAACGGAGACAACGGCCTCACACTGGTCAGGGGCTGGAGTAATAATATAGTCACCCGGGCAAACCAAACCCGGGGGTTCATTATCAATAATTGTAACTGACATAAAGCAGGAATCTCTGTTTCCAAATACATCTTCCACAAACCATTGTACATAAGTTGTTCCAACCGGATAATAATCAGAAGCATCCGCTGTATAATTGTAATCATTCCAGACCAATGGCTGACAAGCATTAAAAACTGAAGGTAGAGGTATGGATACCATGGCACCACAGAAGGATGAATCGTTAAATGATTCTATATTCTCAGGGCAGATAATCTCAGGCAAAGCACTCAAGCGAACGAAAACGATAGTTGTATCGTAGGATATATTTCCATAAATATCGGCTGTTTCCCAATAAACAGGCGTTACCCCTACTTCATAATCTGAAGTAGCATTTTCATTTCCGGTAATGTTATTTGTTATATAATCAATTTCACAGTTGTCATAATACAACGGAATCGGAACTGAAAGATAAACGCTGCACTCTCCTTCCGGCGTCAGGGCAATAATAGAGTCAGGAACAGACAATATAGGATACTGATCGTCAAAAACCGTAACACGCATTGTGCAACTCTGACTATTTCCGCTCTGATCAAAAGCAGTCCAGGTTACCGAAGTAGTGCCGACAGGATAATATCCGGAAGCATCGGAGGTATGGGTATAATCATTAATCAGGCTATCGGCATCACAATTTCCGGCAGTAACCGGAATTGGTACATTAACCCATGCGCGGCACTCACCTGAATCAGCGGGTAACCATATATCGTCCGGACAAGTAATGGAAGGGGGTTGATTATCAACGACCGTAACCGTCATGAAGCAGGAATCCACATTTCCGGAAACATCCGTAACAAACCACCTCAGAAGTGTAATACCCACAGGATAAACAGCTGAAGCATCACCCGTTAAAGTGTAGCTATTCCAAAGTGAATCGATGGCGCAATTTTCATCAAGAACAGGAACCGGGACAGAGACATATGCCTCACAAAGGCCACTATCAGCATCCTGAATAATATCGTCAGGACAAACGATCTGTGGAGGAATTGTGTCCATCACAATAACGGTGGTAGTGCAGGTTGCAGCATTTCCGTAACTATCAGTAACCATCCATTGAACCTTGGTAGTTCCGGCAGGATAAGTGCCCGATGCATTTCCAGTCTGCGTGTAATCATTCACTAAACTTTCAACCGCACAGTTGTCGGAGGTCAAAGGAATCTCCACAACTACATCAGCACTGCAGGCAAAAGCGGAAGTATAAGCCAATATTTCATTTATGCAACTTATATCCGGAGGCTCATTATCAATTACGACAATATTGTGTGAACAAGAGATACTATTCCCATTCTCATCACTTACAGTCCAGATAACAGTTGTTGTACCCACCGGATACTGAGCGGAAGCATTATCCGACCCGGTATAATCGTTCACCAGCAGACTTGTTCCGCAGTTTCCGGCAGTTTCAGGTTGAGGAACATTTACCCAGGCACCGCATTCATTTTCATCATTGAAGGTAATAATATCCTGAGGACAAGTTATTGAAGGGGGTTGATTATCAATAACTGTAATCATCATGGAGCAGGAATCCACATTTCCTGAGACATCATAAACAATCCAGGTAACAGTTGTAGTTCCAACGGGATAATAGGCTGTCGCGTTGGTGGAATCATTATACGTATTATAGATTCTGTCGATCTGACAATTTTCATATACATCCGGTAGCGGCACAGTAACCCAGGCTTCACAGAGGCCAGAGTCGGCATCCTGAATCATATTTTCCGGACAGGTTATTATGGGCGGTATGGTATCTCTGACAAATACAACGGTAGTATCAGAGGTAGTATTATCAGAAAGATCGGAGGCAATCCATACCACATGGGTATATCCCACATCATATTCGGCAGTAGCATCTTCGGTCCCAGTATAAAGATTATAAAATTCAGACACTTCACAATTATCAGAATGATAAGGCACAGGGATTTCGACCCAACCACTGCAGGAGCTAATGCCAGTAAATGCATTCACTGTATCAATAGCGCTTATCACAGGAGGAATAGTATCAAGTACCGTAACCATCATCTGGCAACTCATGCTGTTACCACTTTCATCCACTACATACCAATTCACATAGGTAAGCCCCACAGGATAAATATCACTGGCGTCATCCAGATTATTATAATCATTGTAGGATGAATCATTCCCGCAATTTCCAGCAATTATGGGCTGAGGTACAGGCACCCAGGTAGCACATGAATCAGGACCAGCATATGCAGTCACATTTTCAGGACAGGTAATGGAAGCCGGCTGATCGTCAATAATTACAACCTGCATAGAGCAGGAATCCACATTGCCTGACAAATCGAAAACATACCAGGTTACTATTGTTTCACCTACCGGATAATATGCATCTGCACTGGAGGATAAGGTATAACTATTATAAATACTATCAACACCACAGTTATCAGCGACCTCGGGGAAAGGCATTTCTACCCAGGCTTCGCAGAAGCCCGGATCAGCTGGCTGAATAATATCATCAGGACAAGAAATCGTTGGAGGAATGGTATCCAGAACAAACACTTCCATGACACAAGTATCTGAATTTCCGGCAATATCATAAACGATCCATTGAACAGGAGTTACCCCTGCAAAATATACTGCACTGGCATCACCTGATAACGTATAATCATTATACAGACTATCGATTGCACAATTATCGCTGGCAAAAGGAGAAGGTATATTTACATACACCGAACAAGAGGTATCAGAAGCATATTCAATAATATCTGAAGGGCACTGAATCACAGGATTTTGATTATCAAACACGGTGATAAACATCTGACAAGTATCGGAATAACCCGCCTGATCAAAAGTAAACCAAGTAACGAGCGTAGTACCCAATGGATAGGTATCACTTGCATCCGGAGTTCCATTATAGGAGTTAAAAGTGCTGTCGGAGAAACAGTTTCCAGAGACTACAGGCAGAGGAACATCCACCCATGCATAACAAACCTCAGAATCTGTGGGAACACTGATATCCTCCGGACAAGTAATCACAGGAGGCTGATCGTCAATGATTTCAACCACCATAGAACAGGAGTCAATGTTTCCGGACAGATCCACTACATACCAGGTAACGTGGGTTACACCAACAGTATAGACTGCAGAACCGTCCGCCGTATAAGTATAATTATTAAAAATAGAATCAATTCCGCAATTATCATATACAAGCGGATAAGGCATATTAACCCACGCCTCACAAAGGCCAGAATCCGCTGATTGAAGGATGTCGTCCGGACAAAGGATAGTTGGAGGAACCTCGTCCACCACCGTGACAAACATACTGCAGCTGTCCACATTCCCCGCCAGGTCATACCCATACCACCACACCTCGGTGGTGCCCACAGGGTAATCGCCACTGGCATCGTCGGTGCCCGTGTAACTGTTGCTAATCGTGCCAACTGCACAGTTATCACTCAATGTGGCGGCTCCCACTGCCGCATATCCGTTACAATCACCGCTATGGGTACCCGTAACCACATCGGCAGGACATACCAAAACCGGGGACTCTTCATCCACTAACGTTACCGCCATACTGCAACTATCCACATTACCATGAATATCTTCCACCATCCACGTGACTACGGTTGTTCCCAAACCATAAACCCCGCTGGCATCGTCAGTACCCGTGTAGCTATTGATCAGGCTGGCAATCCCGCAATTATCACTGACTACTGGCTGCGGTACCGTGACCTGTGCCTCACAAATACCCTCATCAGTGGACTGGGTCAGGTCTGCAGGACAGGTAATCACGGGCAACTCATCATCACTCACCGTAACTGTCATCGTGCAACTAGCCGTGTTACCGCCGCCATCCACTACCGTCCATGTTACCGTGGTAATACCTACCGGGTAGACACTGCTGGCATCGCCCGTGCCTGTATAATCATTGGTCATGCCTGCAACAACACAATTATCACTGTACTGCGGTAGGCCAACCACAACATACGCTTCACATACGCCGGGATCTGCCGTTTGTACTATATCTTCAGGACATTCAATCACCGGCGCCGTGTCGTCCACCACCGTGACAAACATACTGCAGCTGTCCACATTCCCCGCCAGGTCATACCCATACCACCACACCTCGGTGGTGCCCACAGGGTAATCGCCACTGGCATCGTCGGTGCCCGTGTAACTGT